>ERZ1026852.809-NODE-809-length-18283-cov-10.047290_pt1 | contig 18283 bp, 18 predicted proteins | sample MGYA00380156_ERZ1026852 | MGnify/ENA primary metagenome ERZ1026852 (study PRJEB33269, sample SAMEA4719792) | human gut metagenome | biome: human-associated habitat; feature: organic feature; material: feces | place: Cameroon | collected 2013-10 ...
TATCAAAACATCATCCCCTGAGAGGGGAAAAAATACCATTCCCTCCTCACTATGGCATCCTGATTTCTAAGAGAGAAAAAGCTATCCTCCCCAAGAATCAGGATGCTTTATAATAAAAGATTTTATAGCGAAAAGTAGCTTAGTAGTGTGGGCACTACATAATCACCCACATCGCATCCTGTAGTTCTCTGACAGGAAGTCGGTTCCGCAGAGGCTCAGGATGCAATCATATAAGAACTTTATTGAGAATTACATAATAGCAATGGAAGTTACAGAAGAAGATAAGAAAAGAGTAGAATTACTCTTGAAGAAGTTTAAGCCAAGAATCTTGCGGCTTGCAGTTAATTTTGTTAGTTTTGATTCAAGTTTTTCTGAAATGAAAAAATATCTCCAAGAGCATATGGAATTTCATCCAGACCAACGAGAGTTGTTTAGGTCATCCTTGCTGCTAGACAAATCTGAAGAGAGCGAATTGATTGTTTTATCAAACAATATAGCCACAAAAGGATATGATTTGGATGAAATAATTCCTTTGGATTAACGATTTTATTGAGTATCCACAAGAAGCTTTTAATGAATTGATTATGGAAAAGCAAGATTTGTTGAACATACTCGAAAATTGAAAAAATAAATTAATCATATATATTATATGGACAAGAAATTGATAACAGTAACGTCTCCGTTACTGCCAAATCTAGATGACTTTCACGCTGAACTCCAGAAAATCTGGGATAGTAAGTGGATAACAAATAATGGTGATTATCACAAAAGATTGGAAGCAGCTCTTGCTGAATATCTAAAGGTTCCTTACGTAAGCCTTTTTACCAATGGTACTTTGCCATTGCTCACAGCATTACAGGCACTTCGTATTACAGGTGAGGTTATTACAACTCCATATAGCTTCGTTGCTACAACACATAGCATTTGGTGGAATGGATGCAAACCTGTATTTGTAGACATAGACCCTGCTACAGGTAATCTAGATCCAAACAAAATAGAAGCAGCCATTACTCCTAGAACTACTGCCATTATGCCAGTGCATGTATATGGTAAGCCATGTGATACTAAGGCTATTCAAGACATAGCAGATAAGTATGGTTTGAAGGTCATTTATGATGCAGCCCATGCTTTCGGTGTAGAAGTAAATGGCGAGAGTATCTTGAATGCAGGTGATATGAGTACTTTGAGCTTCCACGCTACTAAGGTATATAACACCATAGAAGGTGGTGCAATGATTATGCACGATGAGAAAACCAAGAAGCGTATTGATTACTTGAAGAACTTCGGTTTTGCAGGAGAGACAGAGGTCGTTGGTCCTGGTATCAATAGTAAGATGGATGAGATGCGTAGTGCGTATGGCTTGCTGAACTTGAAGCAGGTAGATGCTGCAATTGAGGCTCGTCATCAGGTAGCTATTAAGTATCGTGAGGTTTTGCGCAATGTAGAAGGCATTACCTTCTTCGATGATATGCCAGGTGTTCGTCATAACTATAGCTATTTCCCAATTTTCATTGATGCACAGAAGTATGGTATGACCCGTGATGAACTTTATGCAAAAATGAAGGCACAGAACATTTTGGGTCGTCGTTACTTCTATCCATTGATTAGTGAGTTCTCTACTTATCGTGGATTGGAAAGTGCTGATCCTGCAAACTTGCCTAATGCTCATAAGATGGCAGATAGTGTAATCTGCTTGCCTATGCATCATGCTTTGAGCGATGAGGATATTCGGAGAACCTTCGATTGTATTGTTAGATAGAAAAAACACAAAATTAGATCTTATGAAACATTTATTGATAATAGGTGCAAGAGGATGTGGACGTGGTACATATGAAACTGCTACCACCATGCAAACTTATGGAGAAGTATTTGATATCAAGGGGTTTCTTGATGACAATACTCAGGCTTTAGATGGCTTTGAGGGGTATCCTCCAATTATAGATAGCGTTGAACATTATGAAATTCAGCCAGATGATGTTTTTATTTGCGCCTTGGGAGATGTTGAGTACAAAAAGAAATATGTACAAATAATTTTAGATAAAGGCGGCGAATTTATGAATATTATTCATAAAACTGCTTTTGTTAGTAAATACGCCAAATTGGGAAAGGGGTGCATTATAGGAACATTCTCAAAAATTGATTGTAATGCTACTATTGACGATTACACAATTATCCAGGCTCATGCTACAATTGGACATGATAGCCATGTTGGTAAATTTAGCATTATAGATTGCTATTGTTTTATGGGAGGTTTTTCTGATGTTGGTGAATGTGTTACAATGCATACAAGATCAACATTGATACCTGCCAAAAAAATAGGAGATGGGGCAACTATAAATGTTGCTTCAGTTGTAATTTATGATGTTAAACCTAATAGTGTTATGATGGGTAATCCTGCAAGGAGATTGATAATTCCAAATATAAAAGGTGATGGCAAGGCTTAATGGAAAAAATGCAATAATAACAGGAGCTAATAGAGGTATTGGTTTTGCGACTTTAAAACTCTTTGCTAAGGAAGGATGCAATATTTGGGCTTGTATAAGAAAGTCTAATGAGGAATTCGATGAGCAGATACGCATTCTTTCCAGTGAATATAAAGTTTGGATTAAAACTGTATTTATGGATTTGTCTGATGAAAATTCCATGAAAGCAGGTATGAAAGATATATTGGCTGATAAAAACAGCATAGATATTCTTGTTAATAATGCAGGAATTGCTTTTGGGGGATTGATGAGCATGACTCCTATCAGCAAGCTAAAAGAAGTTTTTCAAATTAATTATTTCTCTCAAGTTTTTATGATGCAACTGGTATCACGAATAATGATGCGTCAAAAAAGTGGTTGTATTATTAACATGGCTTCTGTAGGTGGAATAGAAACAAATCCTGGATATTTGGCTTATGGTTCAAGCAAGGCTGCTCTTATTTGGGCAACTAAATGTATTGCAAAGGAATTGGGAGATTTTAATATTCGTGTAAATGCAGTTGCACCAGGAATGACGGATACCCAGATGGGGCATTATAAAACACAGGAAGAACTAGATTTAGTTATCAAGAAAACAAGCTTGGGGCGTATGGCTCATGCTTCCGAAATTGCTGAAGGAGTATGCTTCCTGGCAAGTGAAGCTTCTAGTTTTGTCACTGGGCATGTGATGGTTATTGATGGAGGAAGAAAATAGATGAAACAGTTTGCAGATTATAAAGATAAAATATTAGATTATCAGCATGATATAAAATTGATGGCTACGGAGATGGCTCGATCTGCTGGTAAATTTGGCTCTCACATAGGAGGCAGTTTCTCTTGTGTTGAAATCTTTTCCGTTTTGTATGGAGGAATCATGGATTATGATATTGAAAATCCTACATGGGAGGAAAGAGATCGTTTTATTCCGAGTAAAACTCATTGTATTTTATCTAATTTCTCAGCCTTGGTAAAAGCTGGTTTCATAGATAAATCCGACTTATTTAGTTTTCATGAAGATGGGGGGCTTTTAGCTGGACATCCATGGAATGTAAATATCGGATTGGAATTTGCTGGCGGAAGTCTTGGTATGGGAATTTGTGTTGCTATCGGTATGGCTTTATCTGCTAAAAGATACGGACAAAAGCATTTTGTATATACCCTGTTAGGTGATGGCGAGTCAAATGAAGGTTCTGTTTGGGAAGCTTTTATGTCTGCATCTAAATACAAATTAGATAACTTGGTTGTAATTATTGATTATGACAATATGCAATTTGATGGTTCCAATGATGATATAATGTCTTTATCTCCATTGAAGATGAAAATGGAAGCGTTTGGCTTTAAAACCGTAGAGGTAGATGGTCACGATATCGAACAATTATGGAATGCTCTTACTACTGAGCATGTTGGGAGACCTTTAGCGGTTGTTGCAAGAACAATAAAAGCTCATGGAGTTCCTTCTTTAGAAGATAAAGCTGAATCACATCATGCAGTATTATCTGAAGAGGATTATGTATATATGATGAACCAATTGAAGTAAAATAATGGTAGATTATAATAAAAGAAATGCCAGAATGTGGGCTATAATGGGAATAAATTCTGCAATATGGAATGTTGGTTTTACAGAGGTTATTAAAGAGAAAACTAAAATTTCATTGCTTACTGCAGATTTGGCTCGTTATTCTGGGTTGAGCCGTACATTTTTAAAGCATCCTGAGATGTGCTATAATTTTGGAATTGCTGAACAGAATATGGTTGCGGCAGGAGCAGGAATGGCCATGGAAGGACAACAAGTCTATATGACAACCTATGCACCATTTATGACTTTACGCTGTGCTGACCAAATGCGGCATCTGATGGGTAATTTGAATCTGAATATGAAGGCAATAGGTTCTGCTGCAGGTTTAACAGCAGGATTGTCTGGCAGCTCTTTGTTAGCCATCAATGATATCGCATTAACTAGAAGTATTCCAAATATGGTGGTGTTATCTCCGGCAGATACAATGGAAGCTATAAAAATGATAATTGCTATGTCTAAAATCGATTCTCCATGTTATATGCGTTTTTGTGGTGCAACAAATTTACCTATAGTTTATACGGAAGATTATAATTTGGAGATAGGTAAAGCTATTACTTTGAAGAAAGGTTCTAGATTAGCTATTATAGCAACCGGAACAACTGTTGTTACGGAAGCTTTGAAGGCCTCTCTGATAATTGAACAAGAACTTGATTTTGTTCCAACCGTAGTCAATATGCATACTATCAAGCCATTGGATACGTCTCTTTTATCAGATTTGCAACAAAATCATGAATATTTTGTTACTGTCGAAGAGCATAATATTTTAGGAGGTTTAGGTTCTGCAGTTTCTGAGTTTACTGCTACAACTGGTATGGGCACGAAACAAATTTTTATAGGAATTGAGGATAAGAATTATATTATGGGCTCTCGTCCATTTATGCTGGAACAGGCAAATCTTTCAGCAAAGAAAATAGCAAATTTAATAATTTCAAATTTAAATAAATAATATGAGTAATTTAGAAAAGTACAATCAGGCATTTTGTGAATCTTTGGAAGTTGCAGAAAATCAACTCGAAGGCTTAAAGTATCAGGGTACAGAATTATGGGATTCTGTTGGTCACATGACTCTTGTTGCGGCTATTGAAGATGCTTTTGATATTATGATGGAAACAGATGATATCGTTGATTTTTCTTCTTATGAAAAAGGTAAGGAGATTCTTTCTGAAAAGTATAATGTAGAATTTTAATCGTAAATGTTTGACTTACAAGCATTCAATGCTAATACCGCGGTCGTAACAGACCGCGGTGAAGCTTTAACATACTTGCAGCTCCAAAAAGAGATTGACAAGTTTTATACACATATTCCCGAAAAAGGTCTTGTGTTTTGTCTCTGTGAAAATATCTTGGCATCTTTTGTCGGATATGTAGCTTGTATGAACAAGCATATACCAGCTGTGCTTTTGGATGGTAGCAAGGATTTGGAATTGGTCTTGCAACTCATTGATATTTATCAACCTGAGTATGTATGGGCACCATCCAAGCGAGTAGGAGACATAGGAGGTGAAAGACTCTATGAATACAATGGCTATTCTTTACAGGCAATGTCATACAAGAAAGATTCCTCTGATAAGAACATTAACCCAGAATTAGCTCTTTGCCTAACCACGTCTGGCAGTACAGGCTCTCCTAAACTGGTTAGGCTTTCTGAAAAGAACTTGCAGAGTAATGCAGAATCTATCGCAGAATACTTGCATATAGATATGAATGAACGTCCGCTTACTTCATTGCCTATGTATTATAGCTTTGGCATGTCCGTCATAAACAGTCATCTCATCAAGGGTGCCACGATTTTATTGACAGATAAATCTGTGTTACAGAAAGAATTCTGGTCTTTCTTGAAAGATAAGAGGGCTACTAGTATTAGTGGTGTTCCATATACATATGAGATGTTGAAACGACTTCGCTTCTTCCGTATGGATTTACCATATTTGAAAACCATGACTCAGGCTGGTGGTAAACTCAATGCTGCATATGTCAGAGAATTTGTAGAATTTGCAGAGGCAAATGGCAAACAATTCATCGTGATGTATGGGCAGACGGAGGCAGCTCCACGTATGAGTTACTTGCCTCATGAGAAAGCTATTGAAAAATGTGTATCAATAGGTATTCCTGTTCCTGGAGGTAATTTCTCACTGATAGATTCTGATGGAAAGGATATAGAGGCTGTTAATGTTGATGGAGAACTTGTCTATCAGGGAGAGAATGTATGTTTAGGATATGCGGAACGTCGCAGTGACTTGGCAAAAGGCGATGAAAATCATGGTGAACTTCATACAGGTGATGTTGCACGCTGTGATGTAGATGGCTATTATTATATTACAGGCCGTATGAAGCGCTTTGTTAAGATATGGGGAAATCGTACAAATCTTGATGCTACTGAACAGTTGGTTAAACTCATAACTCCTAATTGTGCTTGTGCAGGAGTCGATGATAAAATCACGATTTTTGTAGTAGAAGATGGTCTGGAACAAAAGATTAAAGATTTGCTTGTTGCAAAAACAGGCTTTAATCCGAGAGCTTTTGAGGTTCGTGTGATCTCGGAGATTCCCAAAAATGGTTCCGGTAAAGTCTTGTATAAAGAATTGCAAGCTATGTTGTAATCTTTCAATTGATGGTTATGGATATAAATGAAATTTTAGAAATAAAGCCTTATTCTTTAAGCAAAGAAGCTAAGCATAAGATGCTTAATGACAGACTCCACGAGTTAACCCGTAAGCATTATATGGAATGTCCTTCTTATAAACGCATGTTGGACGCATTAGGTATTGATATTAATTATTTACCTGATTACGAAAAAATACCGTTTTTGCCAGTTCGATTGTTTAAGGAATTTGAACTTTGTAGTTGTGAAAAGAAAGATGTTGTGAAGATTATGACTTCTTCTGGAACTACTGGACAACAGGTTTCCCGTATTTTCTTGGATAGAGTTACCAGTTCGGCACAACAAAAATGTTTAACCAAGATTGTAAGTCATTTTCTAGGAACCAAGCGTGTGCCTATGTTGATTTTAGATTCTTCGGCAGTTATCAAGAATCGTAATATGTTTTCTGCGCGTGGCGCAGGTATTCTTGGTTTTTCAATGTTTGGGAGTAAACGTCAGTATGCCCTTGATGAAAACATGGAACTTGATATTAATGGCATGAAGGATTTCCTTGAGGCTCATAAAAATGAGACCATTTTTCTCTTTGGCTTTACTTTTATGATTTGGCAGCATTTCTATAAAAAGCTGTTGGAAAGTGGTTACAGACCAGATATTTCAAAGGGCGTACTTATCCATGGTGGAGGCTGGAAAAAACTTGTAAACGAAAAGGTGTCTCCAGAGGAATATAAGCAAAGTTTGAAAGACGTTTGCGGTATTCTTCCTGAGAATGTACATGATTACTATGGTATGGTGGAGCAAACAGGCTGTATATATATGGAATGCAGATGTGGGCATCTTCATACTTCTGCTTTCAGCGATGTGATTATCCGTCGCCCAAAGGATTTTTCGATTGCAGCTAAGGGCGAAAAAGGTCTTGTCGAGGTTGTTAGTGTTTTGCCAGAAAGTTATCCAGGACATATCCTTTTGACGGAAGATGAAGGAATAGTCTTGGGTGAAGATGATTGCCCATGCGGTCTGAAAGGGAAGTATTTTAAAATTTTAGGTAGAATTAAAAATGCGGAAATCCGCGGATGTAGTGATACTTATGCAACCAAGTTCTGATATAACTCTATTGTTTCCCAAGTCTATTGACTGGGATGTTTTTTCACAGTATCGTCCAGATTTATTGTTTTCAAATGATGTTGTGGAGTTTCTTAATGCGCTATCTGCTTTGTTGTTAAAAGACAGAGGAAGCCGTCTTTATCCAGATGTAGTTACTTTTGCTTTCTTTTGTCGTAAGGCAAACCTGTTAAAGTTGAAAGAGCAGTACATGGATGAAAATGTGCTGAGATTGGGTAGAGGTTTGTTGTTTCACATTGCTCCTTCTAATGTGCCAATTAACTTTGCTTATTCCTTAGTTGCTGGCCTCTTAGCAGGAAATGCTAATGTTGTTAGAGTAAGTAGCAAGTCTTTTCCTCAGGTAGACATGATTGTTCGATATCTTTATCAATTATCAGAGCAGGAAGAATATAAAACAGTAAGTCAACGCATAGCCTTAGTACGATATGATAGGAAGTCAGATGCTAATGCCTATTTCTCTTCCGTCGCAAATCTGAGAGTTATATGGGGTGGTGATGCTACTATTGCTAATATTCGACAATATGCTATTCCTCCACGCAGTTTTGATGTCTGTTTTGCTGATAGATATTCCATTGCTGCTATTCGACCTTCCGTAGTCTTGGAGTCCTCGGATGTTGAAATGAGAAAATTGGCAGAGGACTTCTATAATGACACTTATCTTTTTGATCAAAATGCATGTTCTGCTCCTCATCTGATTTTCTGGATGAAAGAATGTGAAATTGAGGCTGCAAAGACAAAATTTTGGAAAGCGATATATGATTATGCCTCTAAGAAGTATAACTTGCAGTCTGTTTTGAGCGTAGATAAGTTGACGGAATTCTATCGTGAAGCAGTATCCTTGGATTGCCATAAGGTGGAAACCAAAGACAATCTGATTATTAGAAACCATTTAGATAAACTTCCAAAAAATATAGATCAATTCCGTTGTGCTGGAGGCTTCTTTCAGGAATATGATATAGAGTCTCTTGATGAAATAGCTGTAATCGTGTATGAAAAATATCAGACTTTAGCGTATTACGGGTTTGAAAAGCAAGAACTACAAAAATTTGTTTTGAATAATCGTCTGAAAGGTTTGGACAGAATCGTACCTATCGGACAGACGACAGCTTTCTCCTTAACATGGGATGGATATAATTTGATAGACACTTTTTCTCGAATTTCATCAATTATATAACCGATGTCTGTAATATATAGAAGTGGGGGGTAATTCACGCCTTTCCAACTTTGAATTGTATCGTATTATAGTGATGTTGCTTATTGTAGCTCATCACTATGTCGTAAACAGTGGAGTAGAACCGTTGATGGCAGAGTACCCTTTGGCTACGAAGTCTATTTTCTTATACTTGTTAGGTATGTGGGGAAAGACTGGCCAGCACTTTTGGCGTACTTTGTATCCATGCCAATAGTGATACGATGCGTCAGTGGCTATGGAAGGATACCATTGATTGTGTTGGTCAATATAACAACGAGTATATATATATTCTATCTTTAGTTAGCATTCTGGCAATTTTTGCTATTTGTGTGCTGTTAGATTATTTGCGTATACATTCCGTAGAAAAATGGACATTCAAGTGGCTAGATAAGCGTATAGCGTAGTAGGAGATTTATCTTTTTAATTTTAAATGCAACAAGAATCATTAAAAAAGAAAACTGTTAAAGGAGTAATGTGGAGTGCTATGGAACGCTTTTCTACTCAAGGTGTGCAGTTTGTTGTCATGATTGTAATGGCTCGATTATTGACTCCACATGACTATGGTATTGTAGGATTACTTACGATATTTCTTGCAATAGCTCAAGCTCTTATCGATAGTGGATTTTCTCAGGCTTTGATAAGAAAGCAGGATAGAACAGAAGTCGATAATAATACTGTCTTTTACTTTAATCTTGTTGTGAGTGGAGGACTTTATGTTGTTCTGTTTTTGATAGCACCTTTTGTTGCAGACTTCTATAAATTACCTTTGTTATGTTCTGTAATGAGAGTTGTATGTTTAGGTGTAATTTTTAATTCACTTGCAGTCGTACAAAGGGCGCTATATACGGCAAGGTTAGACTTTAAAACGCAAGCTAAGGCTTCGTTTTCTTCGGCTGTTGTTTCGGGAGTTATTGGCATATCTCTAGCTTATTATGGTGCAGGCGTATGGGCTTTGGTTATCCAGCAATTAATAAATTTGGCATTAAATACAATCTTACTATGGGTTATGTCGAGTTGGCGCCCAAAGTTGTGTTACTCATGGGAAGCATTTCGAGAATTGTTTTCTTTTGGCTCAAAAATGTTGGCTTCAGGTTTGTTGGATACTATTTATGTAAATATATATCCTATTGTTATAGGTAAACTATTTAGTGCATCTAGTTTAGGACATTATACTCGTGCCCAGCAGTTTGCTCAATTTCCTTCTTCTAATTTAACTGGTATCTTGCAAAGGGTTTCTTATCCTGTACTTTGTGAAATTCAGAATGATGATGACAGATTGGCCGAGGCTTATCGCCGATTGTTGAAACTTTCAGCATATATTATATTTCCATTAATGATAGGAGTCTCATCGGTCTCTCAGGCCTTTGTCAATATCACGATTGGAAGTCGATGGCAGTATTGTGCATTATTATTGCAAATTATCTGTTTTTCGTATATGTGGTATCCTATTCATGCCATCAACCTGAATTTGTTGCAAGTGAAGGGGCGGTCTGATTTCTTTTTGAAGTTAGAAATAGCCAAGAAAGTAGTTGGTGTAAGTGTGTTATGCTTTACTTATAGATTTGGTTTAGAAGCGATGTGCTATGGTAATATTGCATCTTCGTTATTATGTTTAGTTATCAATACATATTATACAGGTAGATTAATTAATGTAGGATATTTTAAGCAGATGCGTGATTTGTTGCCAACATTTGTTGTTTGCTTGTTTATGTATGTTCTTATTTTTGTAATAAATCAGTTTATCTATTCTGATGTTTTACAGCTTCTTGTCGGCATTCTTGTCGGTATTTCCTTTTATTTTGCTGTTACTTATATATTGAAATTTAAGGAGCTTCAAGAACTCCTTTCTATGGTAAAGAGAAAATAAATTAATTGGATTATGAATAAATGTACAGAAATACAGCCATTGATGGTTTCAATTCGATGCTTGGTATATAATCATGAGCCATATCTCCGTCAGTGTTTGGATGGTTTTGTAATGCAAAAAACTAAGTTCCGGTTTGAAGCAATCGTTCATGACGATGCTTCGACAGATAATAGTGCTGCAATTATAAGAGAGTATGCAGAAAAGTATCCTGATATAATTAAGCCAATTTTGGAAACAGAAAACCAGTATTCTAAGCACGATGGTTCATTGAAAAGAATAATGGATTCTCATACACGTGGCAAATACATTGCTCTTTGTGAGGGTGATGACTATTGGACAGACCCAAACAAGCTGCAAAAGCAAGTTGATTTTATGGAGGGGCATCCAGATTATACCATGTGTTTTCATGACGTAGATATCAAAGTGGAGAAAGGACGTGAGTATTGGGATGTCTTTGGAAAATTGGAAAATCGTGATTACACTATTTCTGAATGTATTAAATATTGGAAAGTTCCGACTTGTTCTATGGTTATCCGAAAGAATGTATTTGATAAACGACCGGAAAATAAAAAATTTAGAGTAGGAGATAATGTCGTTGTTTATACTTGTTTGTCTTACGGCAAGATAAGATGTATCGCTAAAAAAATGGGAGCATATCGTCTTACTCCGACTAGTTGGATTGGAGCTCAGAGTGATAAGAAACAGCGATATATGTTTATCTCTCACTACGAGGGCTTATTGGAATCTCTTCCTATATGTCGATGCACGGAAATGTATGAAATCATGGAAACCCAGTATTTCCTTTTGATGTCGTTTTTGAAAAGGGATGGTGAATGCAAGGAGTTTGATAGAATAAAAGAAAAATATCAGAGTTATCCAGGGAAAGTGCATATGAATGCCTTTTACTCTTTTTATCATCGATGGAGGTTTAATCAAATAGTTAAGTGTCTTCTTGGCAAAAAAATTACTGCATGGATTCAAAATAATTTTATTTGTTATACAAAATGGAGTTCCTGATGTTTTTATGCTGAGAGTATGTTTTTATCAATTAGTATTGATGTCCTTCTTGAAAAATGGAAGGAAGTATAGAACAGTTAGAAATAAAGTGTTAGATTTTAATGAAGATTCGATTTTTTGAAAACAATAATTCAGTGGAGTGGTTTCTGTTTTTTTTAAGCCCACTGGTGTCCCTGCCATTCCTAATTTGGGGTGTGATGAAGGGTAAGCATAGTAATCTTGTTATCATTTCACTTGTGATGGCAATGATAGGATTTATTTTCCCTGCATTTGCAGATTCCTATAAGCATACACAGCAATATTTGATTTGGGTGGATCATGGTAAGGATGGAATTCTAATAAATAAGGGACAAATTGATTTCGTATTCTATTCTTTGTCAAATATCTTTGCAAAGAATCATATTGCCTTCGAATATATAAAGGCAATGTTTGTGTTTATAGCCTATCAAGCATCTTTTTTCCTATATAAAAAAATTATCTTTATGAAAGGACTAGAGTGGGATAGTTACGATAGCATGTTGCTATTTTGGATATTTTTTCTATCTGTTCCGTTTATTTGGGTCGTTACAGGCTTGAGAATGGCGACGGCTTGCTATATAGCAATGGTGGGATGGTTCTATTTCTATTACCGCAGTTATGGTTTGGGCACTATATTTTATATAGTGGCTTTGTCTGTTCATTTTGGTTCATTGATGTTTATTCCTATCTTTCTTGCTCAATTTCTTCCGAATATCAAAATGTCTTCTAAATCCTTTACAATTATCTCTCTTGCCATACTTTGCGCTGGTGGAGTTTTATTGAGCATTTTGCCTTCGTCATTGGTTGCAAGTGTGAATATGGAAAAGAATGTTGATGTTTATATGAGCCAAAGCCAGAAATTGTTTGGTGACTCTCAATCTATCAATGGCTTAATTGCAGAATGGCTGGAAAGAATTATGTTGGTTTATGTTTTTTGTAGAATAGCCTTTGCTAAGATGATAATAGATTCAAAAGATATGCTTGTGATTGCTGTTTGCTTCTTTTCTTGGTTTATCACTCATCCTTTTATAATCTTATTTCAGAAAATCAGTCTATTTATAATCCCAATAATCTTGTTTTTGTATATCAAGAATGTAGGTGATGTAAGAATCTTAAAACACATAGCCCTCTGTTGCTTGGTGTCTTTCTTTGCTTATTCCTACGGATATAGAAAACCAATTTCTACAATTCCTTTTTATAAGCTTATGGTTTCACCGCTTTATGTTTTTTGGAATGTTGATACAAAAACCGCATTGAGGGAAGTGGTATATCCTGCTTAATTTTTTGTTGTGAAAATTATGAAAAAAATAATATATCATATTGGAGATATTTCCAATCCAGGAGGTATGGAAAGAATTGTGGTAATGAAGGCTAACTGGTTGGCAGAGCATGGATATGATGTAACTCTGCTTTCTACTTCGTTTCCCAAGAAGTCCTATTTTGAAGTTTCTAGAAGTGTAAAGTGCGATTTTCTGTCTATTGCAGACCCTCCCATCTATGATATAAAAAGAAATTTATATGGGACACTGAAAAGTATATGGTGGAGTTTTAAGTCAAGAACCATACACAAGAAAAAGCTAGTGAGATATTTAAAAGAGCATCCTTGCGATTATCTGATTACTTTGATCAATAGGGCTTTTATCCCCAAGTTAAAGGATGGAAGTAAAAAAATATTCGAGATACATTTTTCTATAGAGTCTAAAAAATGGTTCATCGGTAATTCTCATGGTGTATATAAAAAGGCATATTTGATGGGGATGTGGTATCAAGAACGCATCTATCGAAAATACTACCGTTTTGTTGTGCTTACGGAAAGGGATAAGCTCCTGCGTAAACCTTCTGACAACATGGTAGTAATACCTAATTTTATAACGATAGCGCAGCCCCGAAGTCTTGTTGATTATTCATCTAAAAAAATAATTTCAGTTGGAAGGTTAGATCCCCCAAAAGGATATGAGTATTTGTTTCAAGCAATGGCTTTGGTTAAGCCAAAACATCCTGACTGGCAGGTTCATATCTACGGATTCTCTTATGGAAGAGATTCACGCTATCAGAAAATGATTGATAAGGCTGGAGTTGAAGATGTTGTGTTTATTCACGAACCTGTACATCATATTGAACAGAAATATCAGGAAAGTTCTTTTTATGTGATGTCTTCGATATATGAAGGATTTCCTCTATGTTTAGGAGAGGCTATGGCATGCGGGCTGCCTTGTGTGTCGTATGATTGCAACTGTGGTCCTTCGGAAATTATCAAGGATGGAGAAGATGGTATCATTGTGAAAGAGGTGCGTTCGGTGGAGAAGTTAGCAGATGCAATCAATTATATGATAGAGCATCCAGAATATCGTAAAAAAATGGGTGAACAGGCAAGATTAAACATTCAACGTTTCTCCATAGATGCAGTTATGCAAACATGGGTAGAACTCTTACAATAATTATAATTATGTTGATAACTGTATTTACACCTACATACAATCGTGCATATACTTTGTCCAATTTGTATAAAAGTCTGTGTGAACAAATCCAGAAAGATTTTGAATGGTTAGTTGTTGATGATGGAAGTTTTGATAACACTAGAGATTTGATTGCAGGTTTTCAGAAAGAGAAAATTATAAATATCAAATACTATAAGGTGGAGAATGGCGGAAAGCATCGTGCCATCAACTATGGCGTAAGAATGGCGAGTGGTGAAGCTTTCTTTATTGTGGATAGCGATGATACCTTGCCTAAAGATGCAATAACCACGATTGAAACTTATTTCAAAAATATCCAGGACAAAAATGATATTGCGGGTGTGTCTGGTTTCAGAATGACTCCTAATGGAAAAAAAATTGGTGGAGGAAACTATTCACAAATAGATACTGACTCTGTATCTATACGAGAGAAATACCATGTGAAGGGGGATATGGCTGAGGTATTCAAGACTGCCGTCTTGCGAGAATATCCTTTCCCTTCCTTTGAAGGCGAGAAGTTTATCACTGAGGAGGCGGTGTGGTCGCAGATAGCACAGAAATATAAGCTCAGGTATTTCTACAAGGGCATATACTGCTGTGAATATCTGGCAGATGGGCTTACTAAAAATATTAGGAAGCAGCACCGCAACAGTCCTTTGGGCACTATGTATGCCTACCGACTCTTTATGAAACAGAGGAGATGCCTAAGGACGAAGGTTATAAGTGCCATCAATTATTGGCGATATACCTGGATTTATAAGAAGACCAGACCAAGCGACTTGTGCCCTCCTTTTTGGGCATACGCTTTTTATCCGCTAGGCATAGTTTTTTATTATATTGACATCAGAAAAGAAAAATGAACATCTTATACATCCTCCCGTCCCTGAAAAATAAGGGACCTGTCGTAGTGGCGCACGATTTGGTGACGCTCTTCTCCAAACATGGACACCATTGCAAGGTGGTGTATTTCGACAATGGGGTAGAGTTGGCTTTCCCATGTGAGACGGAACGAATCACGATGAGACAGAAGGTGGACTTCTCTGGCTTTGACGTGGTTCATGCCCATGGATTCCGCCCCCAGCTCTATGTTACCCTAAACAGACCGTTGTGGAGCAAGACTGGGATAAAGTATGTTACCACCATGCACAACTACGTGTTCAACGATTTCCGCTATGATTATGGGAGAGCCAAGGGGATGATGTACTCTTGGTTTCATCTTGCCTCTTGTCTGAGGTTCGATACCATCGTTACACTGAGTAACGACGCTAGAAGATATTACCAGCGATTCTTTCCTTATAAGCATTTTGAAGTGGCTTATAACACCACTTGTTGCGATGCGGATTGCGACCTCACGGGAGAGGAGAAGCAACAGGTGGTTGATTTCAAGGGTAATTCCTTCCTATTGGGCACCTGCTGTGTATTGATTCCGCTGAAGAGGGTAGAAATGATTATCAGGGCGTTGCCACTAGTGGATGGTGTGAAGTTCTTGGTGGTTGGCGATGGCGGCGAGAGAAGTAAATTGGAACGGCTTGCGTTGCAGCTGGGTGTCGCAGACAGGGTGCTCTTTGTGGGAAGGAAACCGAAGGGCTATCGCTATATGAAATATTTAGATGCCTTTACCCTGACTAGTACAAGCGAAGGCTTCCCATTGTCTCTACTGGAGGCTGCGTCTTTTGGAACTCCTGCTATTACTTCCGATCTCCCTGTATATCATGAACTCTTTACAAAGAAAGAAATCGAAATTATACCGGGTGTTCAAGAGGATGATGTTGTCACTGCAATATATCAAGTCATACATCGTCGTTTTGAGTTTTCTGCAGCTATTCGCAAGAAATTCATGGAAGATTATTCGCCAGAGAAATTTTACTCTAGATATTTGAAAATATATAAAAGATGAAAAAAGATATTAGTGTGGCTATGTCGGTATATAAGAGTGACAATCCTATATATCTACATGTAGCAATTGAAAGTGTTTTTAATCAAACGTTGCTTCCAAAGGAAGTTGTTTTAGTGGGTGATGGTCCTCTTTCAACGGATTTAAATGATGTAATCAGCGAGTTACAGCAAAAGTATCCAAATTTGGTGTTTTTGCCGCAAAAAGTGAATCGAGGATTAGGAGAGGCGCTGCGTATTGCATGCGAAAATTGTTCTTGTGATTATATTGCCCGAATGGATGCGGATGATATAGCATTACCTGAGCGTTTTGAACTGCAAATGGCTTGTTTTGAAGAGAACCCAGAGATAAGTGTGGTTGGAGGATTTATAACAGAGTTTGAAGGTGAGCCTGTTAATATTATAAATTATAGAAGACTTCCATTGACTGATACAGAAATAAAGAAATTCATGATTTATCGTTCTGGTCTCAACCATGTTACTGTAATCATGCGTAAGGATGCCTTGATGAAAGCAGGCAACTATTCTGGTGATATCAAACAGGAAGATTATTACTTATGGGCCCGTATGTGGAAATGTGGCTGCCGATTTAGAAATATACCGGATGTCGTCGTAAATGTGCGATCTGGTGCTAATCAATTTGCAAGAAGAGGCGGCCTTAAATATTTTCAGAACCATATGAAAATATTTTGCTTAATGTACAAATGGAATCTTATAACATTTCCTCAGCTTGTGAAAAACTATATATTTCGCTTTGGACAAGTTGCTATTCCTAATAATTTACGTGCTTACATATATACGAATTTCTTAAGAAAGTAATCCTACTTTCTGCACACTTTAGCTTTTATGATACAACCAATTTATATTTTCCTGCTGGTAGCACTTGTTGTGTCTGTCATCATCGCCATGCTTGTGCTGCCTAATATCCTCCTTATCTCGCATAAGAAGAAACTCTTTGATATGCCTGACAAGAGAAAGGTGCATCATGCGCCGGTTCCGCGACTGGGCGGACTCTCGTTCTTCCCAGTGATGCTGATTACCATGGGCGGTCTGGTGCTGATATATCATCTGATGGGACTGAGCAGCGTGTCGCTGCACGGGGAGGTGCCTTATGAGTTTCTGGCGCTGCTGGTGGGTAGCATGATGCTGTTCCTGGTGGGACTCGCCGACGACCTGATTGGAGTGGGGTACAAGAAGAAGTTCCTGGTGCAGATAGTGGCGGCATCGCTGCTCGTGGCTTCGGGCGTGTGGATCAAGTCGCTCGACGGACTCTTCGGAATCTATCAGCTGTCGCCCTGGGTGGGCATGCCTTTCACCGTGCTCATCGTGGTGTACGTAACCAATGCCATCAACCTGATTGACGGAATCGACGGATTGGCTTCCGGACTCTGCGGCATCTCGCTGGTGGCGCTGGCGGGTCTGCACGTCTGGCTCCATCTGTTTTCCTTCGCCCTGCTCTGCATTGCGGCGCTGGGTGTGATCATCCCTTTCTGGTTCTACAACGTGTTTGGAAATGCCATGAGGGGCAGGAAGCTCTTTATGGGCGATTCGGGTTCGCTGTCGCTGGGCTACATCATCAGTTTCCTGATGATTCACCTGAGCACGGTGGATGTGAACCCACATGTGGTGTCTGACTACAACATGGTGTTTGCCTTTACCACGATGCTGGTGCCGCTGCTCGACGTGGTGAGAGTGGTGGGCCACAGACTGAGAAACAGGCAGAATCCGTTCTTGCCTGACAAGAGTCACATTCACCATAAGCTGCTGAGATGTGGACTGAGGGTGAGACAGGTGATGGTGGCTATCTGCGTGCTCTCGCTGATGTTCATCCTGCTCAACTTCCTGATGATCGGCCACGTGAACATCACGTATATCCTGGGCATCGACATCGTGGTATGGATTGTGTTCCATCTTATCCTGGATGTTATCCTGCACACCAGGGGGACGGAAGTGGATTTTTAATTCTCTATATAAATATATGCTATTCCCGGCTCGGAGATTCAGTGGAATCTCTGGGTCGGGATTTATTTTTTGTTAAAATCGTAGAAATACTTGGTTGTTTCGGGGATTTGATGTATATT
>ERZ1026852.810-NODE-810-length-18269-cov-6.259581_pt1 | contig 18269 bp, 21 predicted proteins | sample MGYA00380156_ERZ1026852 | MGnify/ENA primary metagenome ERZ1026852 (study PRJEB33269, sample SAMEA4719792) | human gut metagenome | biome: human-associated habitat; feature: organic feature; material: feces | place: Cameroon | collected 2013-10 ...
AGTATACACCGGAGGATTTGATCCTTCTGCCGGAAGCAGACACCTTAGGCATGGGTCTGCGCTCTCCGCACGAGGGAAAGAGCCTTCCCGCTCCCTCTGTATTAGACGAAAGCCCTGCCGTCTTGAAGACAGCAGGGCTCTCGAAAAGAATACGCAAAGAAGTCATTTTCGATGATGTTTCCCTCTCCTTTCCGGAAGGCAAGGTAACCGCCATAACGGGGCAAAACGGCGCGGGGAAAACCACCCTTGCGCAGATTCTCTGCGGGCTGGCGAAGCAGACAAGGGGACATATCCTGATAGACGGGAAAAAAGTAAGAGCGGCAGTCCGGCGCAGGGAGATCTATTACTGCGGCAATGACACGTCAACGCAGTTCTTTACGGCAAGCGTGGCGGAGGAGCTGCTGCTGAATACCGAATTGACGGAAGAAAGCAAAGACTGTGCCAGACATTTGCTGAAGGAGTTTGGCCTTTACGAGTACAGGGATGCGCACCCGTCCACCCTGTCCGGCGGGCAGAAGCAGCGCCTTGCCATTGCCTGCGCCGTCTTTTCCGGCCGCAGGATATTGATACTCGACGAGCCCACCAGCGGCCTTGACGGGCGAAACATGCGCCTGATCGCGGAAAGGCTGAAAAGCGAAGCGCGGAGCGGCAGAACCATTCTCGTGATCACCCACGACAGGGAGCTGATCGAGAGCTGCTGCGACAGAATTGCAAAGATCGGTGTAAAGCTTGGAGGGGGAGATGTTGCATAGATGAAACAAAAAGTCAACAATGTAGCGTATTTGTTTCTTCGAATCTAAATCGAATAAATAGAAGTCATGATAGCACTCTGTTGGCAGCGATGGAATGCCGGCAGAGTGTTTTTCCGCATAGCGTTCCTCTAATAGGATAATCTCCGCAAGCAAGTTCTCATACAACGATCTGTTGACATGCAAATTCGTTTCATTTACACTATTATTAGGAACACTTTCTGATGATGGTGTAACAAATATGCTTGATTTCCGGGCGAGAAAGGGGTGTGCTGATATGGGAAACATCAACAAACACGCAGGCACACAGACGGAAAAGAACCTTTGAAAGGCCCTTGCCGGAGAGACTTAGATCCGGAACAAGTACACCTGCTTTGCAGCCAAGGCCAGGAAGGAGGGCTATGAGCAGATGGCTGCTCTCTTCCTAAAGACCGCCAATAAAAGGATATGTGAGGATGTCTGCAAAGTGGATGATAAAATCAGCTGCGGAACGGTCTGCCGTAACCTGGGGCGCTTAACTGATGACGGGCGAATCTGTCATGTGCGCGTTCCAGGTGCGGATCGGTACGACAGCCGAACAGACCTGCACAATCATCTGAACTGTATGCAATGCGGTACGGCAGTAGATGCTCCTTTAGATTACCGGACAAAGATCGATACAACCGTTGCAGGGATGACCGGCCGTCAAATCAATCGGCATCGGATCATTGTGGAAGGCCTCTGTTCGAAATGCCAGAGAGAATGCGAAAAAGGATGGTTGACAAAGAAATGATAAATGGGGAAAACGGTAAAATGCTTCGAAACGATCCGTATGAGATCCGGCTGATGCAAAATCTATATGATGCGGCGGTAAAGCAATTATCCCTCAAATTTGAAATACTAAACAATGAGTTCAAAGTGCTCTATGCCAGAAATCCCATCCATCACATCGAGGGCCGCGTAAAGGCCATAGAAAGCATGGTGGCAAAGCTACGAAAGAAGGGTCTCCCGCCGACGATCGAGGCGGCGAGGGAGAGCATCAACGACATTGCCGGCCTCAGAGTGGTATGCAGCTATATTGACGATGTGTACCGGGTGGCAGAAATGGTGGAGCGCCAGACGGATATTGAGATCATCAAACGGCAGGACTATATACGCACGCCAAACTACAATGGGTACCGGTCGCTGCATTTGGATATCCGTATGCCGGTGTATCTGTCAGATCGGACGGAGCATGTGACCGCAGAGATACAGATCCGCACGATCGCCATGGACTTTTGGGCCAGTTTGGAGCATGACATCCGATATAAGGTAGACAAAACAAAGCTGCCGGAGGGCATCAATGAGGAGATGCTCGAATGCTCAGGTAAGATTGCCGAGATTGACCGGAAGATGCAGGATATGTACAGGCGGATCAAGGCGGCGGAAAAGAACACAGCGTCTCCAGCCCTGAGTGAGCCAAAGAAACAGGATCGGGAGTGATTGCACAGAAAATGCGCCATACCACATTGCGCAACAGTGGTACGGCGCATTTTTTTAGTTATCGGGCTGCATGACTATCAGCCGAGTCCGTAGGTCAGCAGTGAAACACCACAGGCGAGCAGACTGACTGCCGAGCCGATCAGGAGCTGCGGCAGAGTATGGCGTGACAGTTTCAAAGAGGATCGATAGACCGCTGCGATCAGCAGCACGGACGGAATAATAAAGAGCGGATGCAGCTTCCACGTCAGCAGAAACACAGGCGCCGTCGTGCTGCAGGCATGGCCGCTTGCGTGCAGGCCGAACCCGACATTGAGAATCAGCAGTGCTGCGATGGAAATGACATAGGAGAGGAATAGAATGTGGACGAGCCAGGAGCACGGGGTCAGCATTGACCAGAGAAACCCGCACAGGTATCCGATGGCACTGCATACCAGCGCCGTGCTGCGCTGTCCCTTTCTCCGATCCTTTCCAATGCGGAATATCTCCCGTATAGGATATGCAGCCATGGGAATGAGCAGCAAAAACAACTCGCACAGCAGCAGCTCCCGCAGTGTCAAAAGCTTCGCAGGGATATACATCAGAAGCACTGTTATACCGATGACGATGGGTGGTAGGGTCAGAATGCGCACAATCAGATGAAAGATTCCGGCACCTCTTCCCTTTTCATTGGTTGCGTCTGCTTTCATGACTCAAAGCCCAGCATGATTCCGCCGCGCTCGGCGTAATAGCTGCACAGTCCCCGCAGCGGATAGCTCCTCACCTCCGCCTTCGGGAATCGCTGCCGGATCTCGGCGCAAAGTTCCAGCGCAAGCGCCGCATTCTGACAATGCCCGATCCGAACCTTTCCGCCCTTGTAGCCAAGCTCCACCATTTCGTTTAGCATAAACTGCCGCGCTTTCCGAGCCCCACGGCATTTTCCAAGCATCTCAAGCGTACCCCCGGCACCGGCCTGCCCGATGGCGCGGATCCCGAGAACGCTTGCCATCGTCGCGGCGAGCTTGCTGACACGGCCGTTCTGCGCAAGGTTGTGCATGGATTCCAATGCAAAAAGCAGGTGCGTGTGGGCCTGATATGTATTCAATGCTTCGCATGCTTTATCAAAGTCCGCGTGAGAACGCAGCTCATATAAAGCCCTTTCAATGAGAAGGGCGATTTCGGGTCCGGCGGAAAGAGAGTCCACAACATAGATGCGCCGGGCCGGGCTGCGTTCCTCACAATTCTTCTTTGCCACGCAGGCAGCATTATAACTGCCTGAAAGAGCGCTGGTAATGGTAAAGGCGATCACATTGCCGCTCTCACCGAATGCGCTTTCCCAGTCTGCGATGTTCGGACACGCACTGTAGGAACGCCCTTTGGTGTCGCGGAGCGTACTGACCATCGCGTCAACATCAAGATTGGCGTCATCATAAAACTCCTCGGCGTCAGTGCGTATTGAGAGCGGGACACTGACGAAGTCCGCTCCATCCAGTGTGAGAAGGTCGCAGCTGGAGTCTGCAACGATACGAAACTGATTCATGGTGTGTCCTCCGAATAACAAGAAACATTTCAACCGGCTTTGGAAGCCGACACGGAAATTCTATCAGTTTTTTATCATTCCGTCAACAGTTTTCAGAAAACCGATAAAAAGATTTTAAAAACCGTTGAAAGATTGAAAATACCCGTGTATAATGGCTGCATGGAAAAGGGAGTGAATAATATGATAGAGGCTATTGAGGGCTTTCGCTTACCGCGGTATGCACAGATTCCGGATGTCGGGCTTTATTTGGAGCAGGTGGTACGTTATGTCAACACACACCTTGCGCCGTTGGGGGAACCGGAGCTGACAAGCTCCATGGTGAGCAATTATGTGAAGCAGGGGCTGATCTCCTCCCCTATAAAAAAGTCATACACGGCGGAGCACCTTGCGCGGCTCCTGTTCATCGCGGTAGTCAAGCCCGTTGTCCCGTTGGAAGGGCTTCGAATGATGTTCAGCATACAGGGGGACAACTATACCCTCCCGACCGCATATGACTATTTTTGTGACGAGTTTGAGAATATGCTCGGCGCAGCGTTCGGCATAGCTCCCGCAAGAGAGGGCCTCGGCGAGACACAATCCGACGCAAAGGATCTTCTCCGCAACACGATCGTAGCCACCGTCAACAAGGTCTATCTAGATCGGTATTTGGAAGAATATCAAAAGCAGCGGGAAAAATCCCCAGATGAACAGCAAACATGATCGAGAATGTTTCGCTATCTCGTTCCGCCAAAGGAGCTACACTCCTTTGCGATGCTTGCGTGCCTATCCCTTGTGGACTTGCCGTTCGCAAACAGCATAAAACGCTGTTCGCCACCAGCAAGCTTGAACGCGAATAATATGAAGCAAACTAATTAGAATTTGATAAAGGAATGTGATTGTATGAAAAAAATGATTTTAGGAATTGTGTGGCAGCTAATGGGTTTTCTTGGTTCAATAATTATTCTATGCTCTGCGGCACCTTACCAGTGGGATTATAACGGAATTACTGGTATTTTAGGCAGTTTGTTGGGATTAGACTTAATAATCCCACTCATTATTTGCATTATATTTTTTATTTGCGGTGCAGTGGTCTGTTTCAAGGCAATAGGTGAAAAGTAAAATTCAGTTGATAGAAAGTCCAAACTGGGAAGAAGGAATTCCAACTGCTCTTTCTGAAATTATGGACAAGCTTTGTGACGCTTTGGACGAATAAAAAAGAAAAATTCCAGTTTATCTATTCAATCCTCTATAAACCCTGTATTTTCAAGGCAAATCGCCTATTAAATGTTCAAACCTTATGTATTTTCCCTTGTTTTTGCCCTTATGAGCCGAAACAAGGGGAATTTTTATTCTCCGCCGATTACCTTATCCAGCAGTCTTGCGGAAGTACGCTTTGCTTCCCTTGTAGCGTGAGCGTAAATATTCATTGTGGTACTGACATCAGCGTGTCCAAGAAGTTCCTGCACATCTTTAGGTGCTGCACCGTTTGAAAGCAGATTGCTTGTATAAGTGTGTCTGAGCATATGGAAGTGGAAGTCCTCCAATCCCTCCACCTTTTTTCTCGCTGTCCTGCACATAATCCCCACCGTACTCGGTGCTTCAAATGCCCCGTCAGGTCTAAGGCAGACAAAGGATAATTCCTTGTACCCCTCTGGGACTTCCTCCGACCTCGGCAGACTGTAAACCTCATAGTAGGTGCGGTCTTTTTCTTTGACCTCTAAATAGTAATTAAGGCTGTACAGTTCCCCGTATCGGAAACGGTTTTTGTGCTGTTCTGCTTTCACAGTTTTCAGGATTGCGGCAAGCGTATCGCAAAAGTCCACGGTGCGGATTTTTTTACGCTTTGTTGCCCCTATTTCTGTTTTGTGCCTTGCCCCGTTGTAACGCATACTGCGGCGTACTATCAGATATTGTTCTTCAAGGTTGATGTCCTGCCAAGTCAGACTACAGGCCTCTCCAATACGCAAGCCTGTATAATAGGCTATCTGTATAGGAAGAAGTGCAGGGTTGTTTTTCTTTTTCAGGAAGTCCTCTAATCTCTGATACTGTTCGTAGCTGAGCGTTGGTGTGGAAGCAGTTTCTCCGTCCTCGTCCGAGAACAGTTCGTAATCTTCTTTCTTTCCTCGCCATACCACATACTGCATCGGGTTAAAGGTTATCAGTCTTTTCGGGAATACCGCAAAACGGAACGCCCCTTGTAAAACAGCCGAAAACAATCGGAGATACCCTTTGCTGAGTGCCTTTGCGGTTGTACCGTCAGGATTTGTACCGCCAAAGCTGAGAAAGTCTATATACGCCTGTAAATGGTCGGCGGTTACGGTTTTCAGCTTTCGGTTTCCTATCGGGTGCTGTTTGATACGGTTGACCGTTCCCTGATAGGACATTACCGTTCCATTGCTGAGATTGCCAGGTTTCAGTTCTCCCTCCACCCACAGATCGAGCAGCATACCAACTGTGATATTTTCAGACTTCGCAACGAATTTCTTTTCCTCATAGTCAGCGATTGCTTTTCTGAGCAGGGCTTCTGTTTCAGACTTGCTTTCTGTTCCCACAAACTCTTTCTGTACTTTTCTGCCGCTTTCATCTTCGATATAGAAGCGTGCGTACCACTTTTTACCTTTTTTTCTTACAGAACCTTTTGCCATAGATAAATTTCCCCTTTCTATCCGTGGCAATCGGGACTGTGACATATGGTGTGCGTAAAGTAATAAGGTTACTTATGCCGATGAGTGTCAGTCATCGTTTTCACTTGTCAAAGAGCCACGGAATTTTTCTTTTTCAGCAACCCTTTCTTCGGCTGCTGTCACTATCCCGAACAGGTCGCCCATCTTTACAGCGGTGCGTCCCTCATCGTAGATATGTAAAATTCCATCTAAAAACTTCTTCATATCCTCGATAGGAAGTTCCATTTCTTTACGGTAAACTCTTTCCATAATCGCCCCTGACTCAATCGCATAGCGGCGTAAGGACTGCTTTAAGCCCTCGTCCTCCGCTACACGGTCAACCTCAGCCATAGCGTCTGCAAAGTGAGAGGTCATAACCGTATAGAGGTCAATCATCTTTCCGAGGAATGTGGTGAGCAGCTGTTGGTGCGGTTCTCCCTTTACCACAGAAGAAACAGTATCAAGATAATTTTTGATATGTTCCTCCATATCCTTTGCACATAAAGTGCGGCTGTCGTATTCCTTATCTTCGGAAAGTCCTGTCAGCCATTCGGGAGTGGTCAGGAGTGCTTCTGCCAGCCCGTTGATAATCATTGTACGCTTCGGGTCTACTCCGTCCGCTTCATATCTCTGAATGGTAGATTTGTTTACCCCGACACGCTTACCAAGTTCGGGCATTGTTAAGTTTAATTCTGTTCGGCGTTCTTTCACTCGTTCACCGACCTGTTTTGCGGTGAATGTAATTTCTTTTTTCAAGGTTTTCACCTCCTATTGCTGATAGTATAGCACAGAAAAACCTATTTTGCAACCATAAATTTAATAATAGACAAAAATATTCCTTAATAGGTTGCAAAATAAGTTGACAAGAGATAGCAAAATAAGTATAATTACAGATACATAGTTGCAAAATGCGTATTTTGAAAGGAGGTTGATAAAATGAGTAACATCAAAATGGGTTTAACCATAGAAGAAGCAGCAGAATGTACAGGTATCGGAAGAAATACAATGCGTAAGTTGGTAGACTGGGGCAAACTTCCCGTCCTCAAGGTCGGAAGAAAAGCAATTATCCGCAGGGATACTTTAGAGCGATTTATGAGCGTCAATCAGGGAAGAAACCTGCTCAATGAAAACGATGTCCGCAAAGTAGAATAACCGTTCTCCAAGCCCTCGGCGTTTGAGAGCGAAATACACCCCTCGCACAAATCTTCGATTTGTACTCTGGGTATTTCGCCCTTGCAGGGGGCTATGTATCACAGCTTCGGGCAAAGCACCGCCGCTATGATACAGAAGAAAACAGCCCGCCGTTTTCTTCGCTGTCCGTCTGCTTACGCCGCCGAAACAGCGGCAACCGATTTCTCGGTTGCAAAAAGAGCATGCCCGTCACGGGAGAAAGGAGTATATGGCAAGACACAGTTTTATACAGATGTCAAAGCTACCCGATGTCAAGGGAAGAATATCCTATATCACAAGCCACGCAAGACAGGAAAACCTCTATGCCACCTGCCGCACCACCGACAATGAATTTTGGAGTAACCTTGCAAGGGAAAGCCAGCAGGAATTTAAGCGAAGCGGCACAGAGGGCAAATGTATCGAAGCAAGGGAATTGATTATTGCACTGCCCGAAATTTATACAAGATATGAGCCGCAGGAAGTTCTTGAAGATTTTACGGAGGAGTTCCGCAGGCGGTATGGCGTGGAGTGCGTGTCAGCCCTCCACCACAACAAACGCAAGACAAACTATCATATCCACCTTATCTTCAGCGAAAGGAAACTGCTTCCTGAACCTGACATCAAGAGAGCCACACGCAGCGTGTTCTATGATGAAACGGGAAAAAGGGTACGCACCAAGAAAGAAATCACAGGAGAGGACGGGCAGATACGAAAAGGCTGCACCGTCATAAAAAAGGGCGAGGTTTACGAAAGCCACCTTTTTACCGTGAAAGATGATAAATTCAAAAGCGAGCCTTTTCTTCGGGAGGTAAAGGAGATTTACACCGACCTTATCAATCGACATATCTCTAATCCTGAACAGCAATTAAAGGTATTTGATAAGAACAGCGTTTATCTCCCTACAAAGAAAATCGGTAAGAACAATCCCAAAGCCGCCGAGATTGAAACGGATAATGCCGCAAGGCAGGAATGGAACAGGACAGCGGATATGGCACTCATATCGGGTATTTCCGAAGCAAAGATTTTAGAAGTCAAGCAGACCGAGATACACGACAAAGCAAGCCAATCTATCAAAAGCAAAGGCTGGCTGCCCAATCTATTCCGTGGGATTGTGACAAAGGCAAAAGATTTTCTTCAAAACCTTATTCGGGAAAAAGATATGCCGCCCAAGCCTACACTTGATATTGATATGGCAGAGTTCCGCCATATGCGAAATCTGATGATAAAGGTACAGGATAAGGCAAGGGAAATTAAAAACTTGCAGGACAAAGTTCTGCCGCAGTTGAAACAGCAGCTTGCTGATACAAAGGGGCTTTTCAAAGGTAAAGAACGAAAAGCGTTGGAGGTAAAAATCAAAGAAACCGAAGTGGAAATTGCCGACAGGCTGGATAAAATCCCCGATACATTCAAAGCGGACGGTTATCCCGATGTACAAGTTTTTATGAGGACTTTCCGAGAAATGGAAAGCGTTGTAGAACAGTACAACCGTGACCTTGCCGAGTGGGAATACCAAGTCAGCAGGAAGCCGACAGCTGCCACTAAAGAACAGCACAGACCGCCCGAAAGGCAGAGCGTGTTAAAACATCTGCGTGAGATACAGGAACGCAACAAGCAGAAACCGCCGCAAAGACAACATAAAAAATCCATTGACAGAGATAGCCGATAGGCATTGAAAACCGCCGTTATGGTGTTACCCATAGCGGCGGCATACATAATCATTTACTGACTGCAAGCGTGATTTTCATATCCTGAACATTGATGATTGTTTCTTTTTTGCACTTCGGACAATATAGAGGAAAGTTTTTCATCTCGGTATCTTCTTGTATCTTTGTTCGGAGTACAATAATAGAAATCAAAATACAATATGTAGATTCCAACATAACGGCGCCGCGCTCATCTCTAATCTTCATTGCAATGCTCATTTCTTTATCAATTATAAGGACAAATTAGTTCGCTTCTTTGATATACCCATTCTCAAACACATTGTCAAAGTTCTGATCCATCCAAGACCCAGACCGAACAATTACTTTCACGGTTGAGTTGGTTTGTATAAATGAAGTTGTATCAAACGAATCAAGTTGCACTTCTTCCGGAACGGTAATCTCGGTAAGCCCTCCGTTGGCAAAAGCGAATTTTCCTATATTTTTCAAGGACTTAGGAAGTGTGACCGTGTTCAAGCACACACATTCATAAAACGCATATTCACCGATTGCCTCAACCCCATCAGGAAAAATCACGGTATTAAGAGACTCGCATCCGTCAAAAGCATATTCTTGTATATCGTTCGTCTTCTCCCCAAGAACTACTTTTTTAAGTTTGCTGCAATCCTGGAATGCCGCTTCTCCGATTGTAATTACAGAAGAAGGGACATTGATTTCTTCAAGAGACTCACATAGCCAAAAATCCATATTGCCAATTTTAGTGAGCCCAGTTGGCAATGTCACCGATTTTATCTTTTTTGCGCTGGTAAATGCGCCATTCAGTGAAATATCTTTGTTGCTCGAGAAGGAAACCTTTTCTACAGCATTATCTTTTCCTGCAAAAATTGACCCACCAAATCCTTCGCAGCGTTCCGGAATAACCAATTCCTTCGCTCGGCATCCTTCTTCTGTCAATCCAACAATAAGGTTTCCGTCCCATTCAAAATTACCTTCTGCCGCTTGAGCAACAGCACCATTTGAGTTATCTTTTTGTGTGTTTTTCTCTCCGCAAGCCGAAAGGCCTAATACGAAAACAGCGCATATGATTAAGCTAATAATTCTTTTCATTTTGTACCTCCGTTAACCCTTAAACCCCAAAGCCATCATTACCGCTATTGCAGCGATAATTGGGATAATATACATTAGTAGTTTTAATGGACTTGAACCAATATCAGATTCCGAAAAAACTTTGCCGTTATCGTAGTAGAGAGTAATTTTCAAAGGTGGCATACTATTTGAAGTCACAACCTTTTTTGTGTGCAATCCATTAAACTCGTATTCGTATGTGGCTACATAATTTCTTGCACCAGAGCTCTTATCATAATAGTGGCATTTTACCTGCGTTGCAGAAAGAACATTCCCTTTTGCTTTAGCCTCTGCTATTTTTTTCTCGCCTCTTGAAAAAATGATTCCCTTTTTATATAAAACGATTTCAATAGCAAAAACAACAATGGCAGTAAAAACTCCTATCCAGACAGCCGGATCATACGCCAGCAACTGTTCCCACGCTTCTTTGAGTCCAATCTGGTCATTCATATAATTTGCCCTCTTTTATTTCACAAGGTAATCGATTTTCTATCTCATATAACCTAAGTCGAAGAATATATTCCCCTTTGTTAGTAACTGCATAAACTTTCCCAGAATTTGCATAAATACGAATCAAATCTGTCTGTTCCAATATTTCAATTTTTTCATCTTTATAACCCGAAATTATTTGTGAGGCATTTTCTGAAAGTTTTTTTACAATGTTGCTCACATCTTCTGTCATTGAAGCAGTCAGTATGATTACTTTGGGGTCGATACATGAACTGTCAATTTTAATCTCGACCTACATGATAATCACCTCTTTCTTTTTCTTTACAATGTCATTATAAGCAAAGCAGATAATAATTTCAATAGATTTACGATAGTTGGTTGATTTCGAAACACAACTGGTCAGAAATTCTTTCTGAGTTCTTAATATGAATAGCGGCAGAGAGTTCTCCCTGCCGCCTTTTTACTTATGTAAATATAATTTCCTTTTCTACAATTTCCTTTGCACATGCCCGTATGTCATTCATTCTCTGCAGCCACTCTAAGGCGTTTTCCGACTTTAACTGTTCTGTTATGCCCTGCGACTGTTTCATCTGTTCCACAAGCCTTTCAAAGCGTTCCTCTGTCTGTTTATCGACATCGGCAAGATATTCATTTAACTTGCCACTTGTAAACAGCGTAGTGTAAAATGTCCTGTTGTGTTCCTGTAAATAGCGTTTGTGTCGCTGTCCCCATAAGCCGATAGACTTGTGTTCTTTTTCGGTTGGTAAAGTAAGGCAAGGAATATAATAATCCCCCTGCAACTCATACCATAAACCATTGCTTTCATCATAAATGTACTTGTCCATTAAAAAATCCTCCGTTATAATATATTCGCACATACATCACATTTCCCCGATTGCCACACTCTGTTATATCTTGTTATGAGATTTTCTTGCCCTTGATTTTGCCCTTATAAGCAGTCAGGGAAAGAGTAAACTTGTGTGAAATCATATAAAGGGATAAGGCGAACACATTGCGATAAATCCTTTATTTTCAAGGCTTTTGGAGGATTTTATTGATAACCTATGGAGAGCAATAATCACTCATAATTTTATGGTTTTCAAATTCTTATTTGTCAAGCTGAACACAAAAATCGAACACCGAAAAACTGACCGTTGACCCGCGCCGTGTGCGTACAGTCAGCGGTCTTTTTTATCCCCAAAATCAAAAAAGTCTATCGCAATGACAAAAGAGAAAGCCATTTTCTCCGTCCAGTGATATTGTGCATTGATTTGAGGGAGACTTTTTGAGAAAACAGGACGATCGTTACAGTTCAAAGGAAGTGAGCTGTTTGCCATACTTCAGAATTCCCTTTTCCGAGTCTCCTATCTGCCCCTATTTGAAACTGCAACGACTGTTTGCTGTAATTCATCTCTCTCCTCCGTGTAATAGGATATCTGAAAAGGTAGACCTTTTCGGCGTTACCAACAGGCGTACAATCGAGATATGATTTTGTATCCGAAAAAGCTATTTTGTCATTTTGGGATATGTCCGAAAAAGGCATAAACTTTTGAAACGGAAAAGGAGATGAAAACAATGTGAAAAAGACATACGGCTATGCCCGCGTATCTACGAGAGAACAACATCTGGATCGGCAACTCAAAGCCCTCACGGATGCCGGCGTGGATGAGCGGGATATCATTACGGACAAGGTAAGCGGCAAGGATTTGGAGCGTGAGGGGTACCAGTCGCTGAAGAATCACTTTCTCCGCGACGGAGATACCCTGATTGTTAAATCGCTGGATCGACTCAGTCGGAGAAAGATTGACATCAAGAAAGAGCTGGAATACTTCCGGGAGCACCACATTCGGATCAAAATCCTTGACATCCCGACTACCATGGTGGATCTTCCTGAGGAGCAGGACTGGATTTTTGAGATGATAAACAACATCCTGATTGAAGTACTTGCGAGTATTGCTGAACAGGAGCGTATCACAACAAAGCGGCGACAGTCTGAGGGGATCGCCATTGCAAAAGAGGCGGGGAAGCATTTGGGGCGCCCAATGATAGACTTTCCGCCAAACTGGAATCAAATCTTTCCTGAATGGAAGTCCGGTACGATTACGGCGGTTGCTGCAATGCGCCAGCTCGGCCTAAAGAGGAGCACATTTTACCGATTAGTGAAGCAGCAGGAGGAAAAACATGAAACTGAAAAATAAACTGTTATTAGGCAGCCTCACAGCCGTTCTTCTCGCAGTCATGTCGTTTTCTGCATGGAAGATATGGGTGATTAGATCCGAGTATCACACCGGTGAAGCTGCTTACGAGGATATCAGCCACATGATTTCGCTTCCCCAGAAAACTGCCGAACCACAGCCACCTGTTATCAACAAACCAGCCGGGGCAGAAACACTTCCTGATGAGGACGGCACGGTTTGGCCTGAGGTGGATTTTGCTGCACTGCGTGAGATCAACCCTGATATCGTTGCATGGATCTACATTGAAGGAACGAAGATCAACTATCCGATTGTACAGGGAGAGGATAACAGCTATTATTTGAAGCACCTGTTCAGCGGCGAGTGGAATGGATCCGGCTGTATATTCTTGGACTTCCGAAACGATGTAAGCTTTGCCGACCGGCACTCCATAATTTATGGACATCATATGAAGAACGGCACAATGTTTACAGACATTGATAAATATAAAAAGCAGGATTTCTTTGACGAGCATCCAGTCGCGCTGCTGATAACACCGGACAAAAACTATAAAGTAGGGTTCTTCGCGGGGTATGTTGCCGCGCCACGGGACGATGCGTGGGAAATTGATTTTACGGAAGCGGAATTTGAAGTCTGGCTTCAGAATGCGGCTGACCGTTCCTGCTTCACCAGCGAGATTGCGCCTAATATCTCTGATCACATTCTAACGCTCTCTACCTGTAGCTATGAGTTTGATGATGCCCGTTTTGTGCTGGTAGGAGCGCTTCGATGAAAAATCATTAGCTTGTGTTAGCTAAAAAAGCAGTAGAGGTGATAAAACTTTCCATTCCCATCCGGAACCCATAAGCTGTGCCGGACATGTCGGGCATTATTCGGGCAAGTCCACCTCGCCGACGAAAGAATATATCCACAAGGAACTCTATCGCATACGATGCCGTTAAGCAGAACATCGACAGCATCCTGTCCCCCAATCGCGGGCAGGAACAGGACAAAGCCTTGTAGCTTCTCTGACATTCACACATTATTTTCAAACAATTTGATGTGTGTTCGTCATTCCGCGGTTGACAACCGCACATTATTTCTCTATAATATAATGTGTGATTGTCAAAGTGAGGTGAGAAGCATGAACGCCAAGGAGAAAATCGAAGAACTGCTGGAAGCGTCGGAGGATGGCACGATTACCGCAGCGCAGGTGACAGAAGCCGGACTGCACCGCAGCGTTTTACAGGAGTTTGTTAAGAGCGGCGAGATGTACCGCTTCGGGCGCGGCCTGTATGTGCGGAGCAGCGCATGGGAGGACGATTTTTGTCTCTTGCAGCGCAAGTATGGGCGCGGGATTTACTCGCACGATACTGCCCTGTATCTGTTGGGCTATTCAGACCGTACCCCGGCGAAATATACGATGACCTTTCCCAAGGGCTACAATGCCCCGTCCTTGAAGCAGGAGAACTTAATCATCAAGCGCGTTGTGCCGGAGAACTACGAGTTCGGCAGAATTGAAATTGAATCCCCCTCCGGCAATCCAATTCGTGTTTACGATTTGGAACGGACGCTGTGTGACATCCTGCGCGGCAGCGGCAGCGATGTTCAGATCGTCGTAGAAGCCATGAAACGCTATGCAGCGTCCAAGGACAAGAATATTCACAAACTGATGCAGTACGCAGACCAGCTTCGTGTGAGGCCCAAGGTGCTGCGATACATGGAGGTTTTGCTATGATTACAAAAAATCCGATGCAGCTGAAAGCCTTTATCAAGAATAAAGCGGCAGAGAAGCATATCTCGGCGCAGCTCGTCATGCAGAACTATATGCTCGAACGGCTGCTGGAACGGATCTCGCTCTCGCCCTATAAGAACAATTTCATTCTCAAAGGCGGATTCCTGATTTCCGCCATTGTGGGACTGGACACGCGGGCAACAATGGATCTGGACACAACAATCAAGGGCTTCACCCTGACGCATGAAGCAATCCGCAAAATCTTTACAGAGATTTGCGCTGTCCAGATTGCCGACGACGTGCAGTTTGAGGTCGTCGGTATCTCTGACATTCGGGAAACCGACGATTACCCCGGCATCCGGGTCGCGCTGAAAGCGAACTATCCGCCGATCAGCGTACCTCTGACGGTGGATGTCACCACGGGCGACATGATAACGCCCCGCGAGGTGGAATACACATTCTCGCTGCTGTTCGATAACCGCACGATCAGTATTCTTGCCTACAACCTTGAAACGGTGCTGGCGGAAAAGCTGGAAACCGTGCTGTCCCGCAACATTGCGAATACCCGTCCGAGAGATTATTACGACATACATATCCTGTACGCGCTGCGCGGCGCGGAATGTGACAAAGCGACGCTGCGCCGGGCGCTGGAACGGACGACGCAGAAACGCGGAAGCGGCGTGATCCTGACAGACTACCCGGAGATTATGAAAGAGATCCGCGGAAGCGATACGCTCCGCAAGCTGTGGGAGAAATACAGCCGCGAGTATGAGTACGCAAAGGATATTTCCTTTGATGATACCTGTAATACCATTCAGACAATTATGGACGCAATCATGGTGTAAACGAAAGGAGGCTTCTTTATGGGTTGGCTGGCAGCGCAGGGCGCGATTATGGCGATTGGGCTTTTCATTGGGCTTGTCTGCTCGGTGATCGGACTATTCTTCGGGCATATCATTCTCTTTGACAGCATTGCTCTCGGCATTGCCGCTGGAGTGTGCTGCAATCAGTTTACCGCAATTCATCCGGCGCTGTGCCTTGTGATTGGCATTGTGACATTCCTGCTGCTGTTGTGGCTGCAAAATACCAGCATCGGCTTCTGGCTCGTCGGCGGGCTGCTTACGCTGATCTATGCAGCGGTGTTCGGGCTGCTGGCCTACTTCATTTCGGAGCATGATTCCATTTGGGACTGGGTGATTGGGCTGAATGAGATGTTCAAAATCGTAGAGCGTGAAGATGATATTATCCCCAATGAAGAAAAAGCGTTTGATGGTTTTCTACGAACAATCAATACCGAGATTCTTGGCGCAGATTCAATAGATGTAGGCTTGATACTTAGAGCATTGACAGTCGAAGCCCTTTTTGTTAAGATAAAAGTGCACCTGACAAAAAGGTTTTTTATCCTGACTGAAAGGAGCTTCGCTTGTAATGTGTTTAGCTGCACCTTTTAGTTAGGTGCAGCTATTTTTGTGAAAGGATGTTGAAAATGCAGACAAGAGTTGCCGTAATGGCTGTCATAGTTGAAGACGACGACGCCGCCGAGAAGTTGAATGCGGTTCTCCACCATTATGGAGAGCATATTATCGGGAGGATGGGTATTCCCTATCGTGCGAGGGGAATCAATATCATCTCCATTGCAATAGACGCGCCACAGGATGAAATCTCCTCACTTGCGGGAAAACTTGGAAATATTCACGGCGTCAGCGTTAAAACTGCATACTCTAAAGTCACAGATGAGGGCTGATACTGTTTCTTTGATCGACAAACTCGCACGAGAGCACCGCCTTAAAAAAAAGGAGTACCTTGCGCTGCTTGAAAATGCAAGCGTTGAGGAACACGTCCACGCAGCAACGCTTGCTGATAAGGAACGCAGAAGGATTTACGGTACGGAGGTTTTCATAAGAGGGCTGATAGAGGTAGGAAACATTTGCAGAAACAATTGCTATTATTGCGGGATCAGAGCATCAAACGGCAAATGTGTACGGTATACGCTCACCGATAAACAGATCCTTGCTTGCTGCAGGGAAGGACATGAAATAGGCTTCAGAAGCTTTGTTTTACAAGGCGGAGAGGGAGCTTTTCCTGTTGAACGGGTAATCCGCATCGTATCTGAAATACGCGGTGAATTTCCCGATTGTGCAATAACCCTTTCCCTTGGAGAGTACGAACGGGACGAATATGAAAAAATGTTCAATGCGGGCGCAAATCGTTACCTTCTGAGGCACGAGACGGCGGATGAAAAGCACTATGGTTTACTCCATCCGGGCGAGATGTCCTATAAACACCGTGTGCAGTGCCTTGAATCGCTTCGAGAGGTCGGCTTTACCGTCGGCTGTGGTTTCATGGTGGGTTCACCATTCCAGACTCTTGAAAACATTTCTTCCGACCTAAAATTCATTGAGGAGTTTTCGCCGGAAATGTGCGGAATTGGACCGTTCATTCCACAAAAAGATACACCGTTCGGAGGCTTTCGTGCAGGCTCGGCAGATTTGACATGCTTCCTGCTGTCGTTGATCAGACTGATAAAGCCGAACATTCTGCTTCCGGCAACAACGGCTCTTGGCTCAATCGAACCGGACGGAAGGCTGAAAGGAATCCTTGCAGGCGCAAATGTCGTCATGCCGAACCTGTCACCGGTCGAAGTTAGAAGCAAGTACATTTTGTACGACAATAAGCTCTCAACGGGTTCAGAATCTGCACAGAACCTTGAAGCGTTGAAAAGAAGCCTTGCCTCAATAGGCTTTTCCGTCGCCGAATCGAGAGGCGACATAAAAACATCTGACGGAAAGAACTGAGTCTGACCGAAAAGAAAGGAAACAATATGGCTATTTACAATCCCGAATCATTATCAGCGGAGGAATTCATCAATCATGACGAGATCCTCGAAACTCTCCAGTATGCGAAAGCCAACAAAAACAACATTGAGCTGATTGACAGCATACTTGAAAAAGCAAGGCCTAAACATTACGCCGATGGTAGAACCATGCATTGCCCGGGCTTGACGCACAGGGAGGCATCGGTGCTTCTCGCTTGCGATATCCCCGAAAAGATCGAGGAGATATACAAGCTTGCAAACGAAATCAAGCTTTCTTTTTACGGCAACCGCATAGTTATGTTTGCTCCGCTTTATCTTTCCAACTACTGCGTTAACGGTTGTGTCTACTGTCCGTACCACCTCAAGAACAAGAGCATTGCGAGGAAGAAGCTTACTCAACGGGAAATTCGGGATGAGGTCATTGCTCTTCAGGACATGGGACATAAACGCCTTGCAATAGAGGCGGGAGAAGATCCCGTGCATAATCCGATAGAATACATCCTCGAAAGCATTAAGACGATCTATTCCGTTCACCATAAGAATGGCGATATTCGCAGAGTGAATGTGAATATCGCGGCGACGACAGTTGAAAATTACCGAAAGCTGAAGGAGGCTGGGATCGGCACCTACATTCTCTTCCAGGAGACATACAACAAAGCCAGCTATCTTCAGCTTCATCCAACGGGACCTAAGCATGATTATGATTACCACACCGAGGCTATGGACCGCGCCGTGAACGGCCTCAAGGTGCTCGGCGTGCATCAGCAGGCC
>ERZ1026852.819-NODE-819-length-18150-cov-7.061232_pt1 | contig 18150 bp, 17 predicted proteins | sample MGYA00380156_ERZ1026852 | MGnify/ENA primary metagenome ERZ1026852 (study PRJEB33269, sample SAMEA4719792) | human gut metagenome | biome: human-associated habitat; feature: organic feature; material: feces | place: Cameroon | collected 2013-10 ...
ATCTCCACTCTCAGTTGCTATTGCTGTCTCCTCATTTCCTGCTGCCTTTGCAACTCCTGTGGTTGCTCCTGCTCCGGCAACAGCTAACATTCCTGCCATTGCGACAAATAATATCTGCTTTCTCATTTGTTCTTCCTCCTTTAATCCATGATATTTTTTGGCTTGCCTAAGAACTCTTCAAGTCCATCCGGTTCTTCCGGCTGATACCAATTTCCTCTGCAACACATCGGTGATACACTTGCCATAACCACCGCCAAAGCACATAATCTTGTACCATTGTTGATAAGTACTTTTGTAATGAATTTCTTCAAAACACATTCCTCCATCTTTAGAATCATGAGTCGAGCTCCAACTCGTGCTCATGATACCACCGAAAAGGATAATAATTTCAAATCCGGTGGCAAACGGTAAAATTTGAGGGGCGAAATGCATTTTTTGTTTTCTTTTGCATTTCGCCCTGTGTTTTTTACCATTTGCCGCAGATAACGAAGATATAGTAGTTCTGTGACTTATAATGTATTTAGTAATAAGAAGGGAGATAACAACTATGAGATTATCTGACCACACCAGCCGAAAGCTGACATCTTTTCTGGCTGAGAATAATGTTATAGAACCATCCACCAGAGAGCTTTATTCCTATTGTTTTGATTTTGTTTTAGATATACTGTTTTTCAATCTCAGCGTCATACTGATCGGATGTTTGCTTAGAAAACCACTGCCTGCATTAATATACATTATTACAATGACTCCCATGAAGATGATGGCAGGAGGTGCTCATGCCCGTTCCATAGAAATGTGTAGTGTTATATCCTATGCAGTTGCCATCGGCTCTATATTGCTTTCATCAAACATTCATCTTTCAGTGAGAAACACCGAATACGAATTAATAGTATTTTTTGTGTGTCTTATAAGCATAATCGCACTTGCTCCTGTGGACACACCAAACAAGAGGTTTGATACACTTAAACGCCGTCACCTGAAAGTATGCTGCCTGATATATTCTATGATCCTGGCAGTATTATACATGGTGTTTTATATTCAAAATATCACAGTCTGCTACAGTATAATGACAATATGTGTTATAATCATTGCAATAAACCAATACATAGGCATATGTGTGAATATGCTGCGGCAGCAATGAAAAGAAGAAGGGAGAAAGAATATTGAAACTTAACATTGCAATCTGCGATGATGATGAAAAAGATATAGAGAAACTCCGTGGCTTTCTTACAAGCTATTATATTGCCCGGGATACAGATCTGGAGATTGATTCCTTTACCAGTGGGGAGGACTTATTCAAGTCCTACACCAGGGCAAACGACTACCAGATATTGCTTCTGGATGTGGAGATGCCCTCAATGAATGGCCTTGAAGTTGCTGATATGGTACGCACAAACATCGACAAGCACACGATCATTGTATTCATAAGCAGTTATCCAAAGTATATGCAGGACAGCTTCCGCGTGCATCCGTTTTACTACCTTACAAAACCTGTATCACTGGAAAATATATATGATCTTATGGATAATATCGTAGCCGAGATAAATGACAGCCATATTATCTTTTCTCTGATCGGCACTGATGAAAAGTCCACCACCATCAATATCCGGGATGTTCTGTATATTGAGACTGAGAACAGCAAAAACGGTATACTGAATTTTCATTTTAAAGACAGTAATATTATTACCAAGGGCACCCTATCCCATTGGTACAATCAACTTAAAGACTATAATTTCTACCAGTGTTACAAAAGTATTTTGCTTAACATGGCACACATACATTATTTCAACAAACACTCCGTAACACTTGATAATGGTGAAGAGCTGCCCCTTGGCAGAAAAAGTGAGAAGGAATTGAGGGAGCTTTACTTAAACCGTGCAGTGAAACTGGTGAACCTGTAGCTGGTGTCATATAAGATTATTTAAGGAGACAATATGTACAACATACTCACACTTATTACATATATATTTGATTTATTCATACTCTACACATTCTTAAATCAAATACTGGTCAATAAAAAGGAAAATATTAATCCTCGCATATTTTGGGGTTGCTTCATTCTTGTGGAGGTTCTGATATTTGCAAATGAGATTGCTACAAGTGGGCTTTCCAATAATGCTGCTGCATTGATAACAAATCTTCTGAGCCTGTTCACAACCTTTGGCTTGACCCTCCTTTATAATGCAAGCATGAAGCACAGGATATTTGTAAGCTTATCCTTTCAGGTATTTGCCACTCTGGGAGAATCTCTGTTCACATTTATGGTAAGAGCCATAAATCCTTCCATATTCGAAGCCGATAAATACAAATTGATCACTATTATGAACTTCGGATCAAAGATAGTTCTTTATCTGTTTGTTCTGATCTGTACTTTATTCTGGAAGAAGCGTATCAGAAAGCTCAATACCCTTCCGTACAATATACTGCTATTCACGACCCCTTTTATAAGTCTTGTTATAATCATTTACTATCCTTTAAGGAATATTCTGGACTCCGGAGGTGTATCCTTCTTTGTGATTGTCTACATAGCCTTGACTATGCTGAATATCGTAAACTATATCCTGTTAGAGCGTGTCTTCAACATGATGGAGTATAAGGTTAAATGCAACACTCTCGAACAGCAGATACAATATCAGCAGGACAAGTATACCCAGTTGGGAACGGCATACCGAAGCAACCGGAGCATCATACATGATATGAAGAAACATTACTTCGCCATCTCGGAATATATAAAAAACAAGGAATACGACAAGCTGCTGAGCTACATGGATATTGCCATAAATAATCTGGAAGCGGACTATGCAAGCATTAATACCGGCAATCTTGTAATAGATTCATTTGTCAGCAACTTCAAGAAAATAGCAGAGTATAACCATATAGTCTTTACAGAGAACATTTCTGTAGATGCCAACAAGATTCCTATAACAGACTATGATCTGTGTGTCATTCTGGGAAATCTTCTTGATAACTCCTTTAATGCCTGCAGCAGATCATCTGCCCCTGACAGGCAGATACATCTGGACATTTATTCAAATACCAATGATACATTTTTGATCCATACCAGTAATTCATACACTCCTATGCCTCCCGGTAGTGGAAGTTACATTTCTACTCTGGATCACGGATACGGCATGGAGAATATCAGAAATATCGTAGAGGCAAATCATGGTATATTCCAGTTTAGTGAAAAGGATTTATTCGAAGTGGCATTAGTAATTCCTGTACTTGACGCGAAGAAGCGTATGCACCCTCCTGCAAAGCTGAACAAATATTGATATTTATAAAAACCGGGGTTTTAGACTTCCCCGGTTTTTATTTGCCTGATTTTTATTTGTCTGATCTTATTTTCCTTAACTTTTTGCCCGGTGCTTTATTTACTATATATATCCCTGCACATACAAGCACAAGTGCAATGATAGCGTTGATACCGAGGGAGCTGTCTTCCCTTAAAAGAACTGCCGACAGCAGCACCCCGAAGACCGGATTCATAAACCCGAATACCGACACCTTAGATACGGGATTATACTTAAGCAGAATCCCCCACAGAGAATAGGCAACAGCCGATACAAGAGCAAGATAAATAAGCATAGCCACGGAAGCTGCACCAGCAAGCTTAATGTGTCCTCCAAGGATAAGCCCGGCGGCGGTCATTATCACTCCACCTATGATGAACTGATATCCGCTTAACATTACCGGATCATATTTCTTTGAGTAGCGTTTTAACAGCACGGATGAAAATGCATATGCTACTGTGGACAGCAATATGAAGCCCTCTCCGTTTAAGTGCATGTTCATATCTATTCCCGAGCCTGTTATATTTACCAGTACTACCCCGGCAAATCCTATGATACATCCAATGATCTTCCCTGCTCCTACATGCTCCATCTTAAGCAGCACTCCCGATACGAATACCACAACAAACACGTTCATTCCCTCTATTATGGATGCTTTTACACCAGTAGTATGGGCAAGTCCTATGTAGAAGAACATATACTGTAACACAGTCTGAAACAAGGAAAGGCTGAGCACCTTAGGAACAGCCTCTGCCTGAGGGTATATGAACTTTCTCTTCATTATGCTGCCTATGGTTATGGCAGCAACCCCAGCCAGGGTAAATCTCATGCCTGCATATAATATCTGTGACGCGGTGTCACCTGCGGCTATTTCTGAGAATCCATATCCAAGCTTTATACAGGGAAATGCACTTCCCCACAGCAGGCAGCACACCAACGCCCCAAGCCATACGACTACTGTCTTCTGCATTTTCTCTTCTATATTTTGTTTCTGTTGGCTGTTATTTTGTGATAATGTTTTATTTGTCATGATGTGTGTCTTTCTTTGCTATGATTAAGTCAAATGTTCATGATCCGCAACATATTTATTCTATATATACATCTTACCGTACAAATGTCAGGGCGAAGCAGGTATACTCTCCTTCCACGCTCCGTACGGATATACTGCCACCCATACCCTCTACTATAGATTTGGTAAGGGACAGCCCTATTCCTACGCTGTTTGGATTTACTTCTTTATGTACACGATAAAAACGCTTAAAGACATTTGCAAGCTCCTTCTCAGGAATACCCATGCCCTGATCACGCACATGTATTCTGGCAAAAAGATCGTTGTTTTCCACTTCAATAGTTATACTTGTATTCTCAGGAGAGTAATCCGAGGCGTTTTTAAGAAGATTGATCAATGCTTCTGTAAGCCATTCTCCGTCGCACACCAATTCTGCGTCATCATCACAGATCACATTTACGTTCTGGTTCCGCTTATCTGTAAGATACCTTACACTTTCAGCCGCCTGATCACATATAAGCTTCACATTTCCCGGAGTCCGCTCGAATTGTATCGCCCCTGCCTCTATTCTGGCAAGCTTAAGGAGGGACAGCACCATCCACTCCATTCTGTCAAGCTGGTTCTTGGACTCCTTAAGCATCTGCTTTCTCTTCTCAGGTTCGGCAACCTTGTCATCAAGGAGCAAGTCAACAAATACATTCAGGGAAGCCAGTGGAGTCTTCAACTGGTGGGATATATCCGAGATTATGTCCCTTAAGAATATTTTCTCATCCATTTCCCGCTGCTTGCTCTCTCTGAGATAGGAAACCATCTTATAGAAATTGGTGTAGAGTATTCCGGTAGTGCCCTGACAGTACTCTTCCTCTGCCAGTTCACCATCACCCTCAACCACATCTATCATTTCTCCCGATACTTTCTCCATGTCGTTGTAAGCACGGTCAAGCAATTTGTACCCGAATATCACTATAGCCACAAATCCCACCAATATAACGGCCATCACCGCAAGGGTTTCCCCCCATCCATATCCGATCACTATACGCATTACGATCAGGCACACTAAAAGAAGGCTTATGGAAATAAGCCCGCTTCCGATGATGTATTGTTTTCTTTCGTATAAACTCTTCATATGCTTAGTCCTATGGTTCATCTGCTGTTTCAAGCTTTTTCATAAATCACCACTCCGTCCCTTTCTATCTCATTATTTAATTTGCCGGCAACAGCAGCGTCCATCTGAACTATATCAAACATCAGTAGAGAATGTGTCTTTTCCTTCACATCCCAGTAAAATGAGTCAAAATCACCACCATACACTGCTATGTCTATATCGCTTCTCTCTCCATTATCGCCTCTGGCTCTTGAACCGAATAGCACTACCTTCTTCACGTTATTCGCTTCTGCAAATGTTCTGATATCTCTTCTAACCCTATCCGGAAGATTTACCTGCATATCTGTCTCTTCACCCTTTCACAAACCTATAGCCTACACCCCTGACAGTCTCTATACACGCTGCGTCCTCTCCCAGCTTGGTGCGGAGTCTTTTCATGTATACCGACAGGGTATTATCATCTATAAATGCACCGTCTATATCATACAGTCTGTCCAGAAGTGCCCGCCTGGTGAGGACAATGCCCTCATTCGACACCAGCTCCTTGAGGAGTCTCAATTCACTCTTGGTGCACTCTATCTGTTCATCCCCAAGATAAAGTCTGAACTCGTCCACTGCAAATCTATGTCCGCCTATATAGTAAACTGCCGGCTTCTTCTCTCTTGTCATGTCGTAGCGTCTGAGGTTTGCCGCGATCCTTGACATAAGCTCCTTAACTCTGTAGGGCTTTGCTATATAATCATCCGCCCCAAGCTCCAGTCCCTGAACTATATTGACCTCCTCCGACATGGCGGTAAGAAATATTATGGGAACTCTCACACCCCTGCCACGAAGGGTTTTACAGAATTCATATCCGGTTCCGTCAGGCAACATTACATCAAGAAGGATAAGGGATACGTCATCAGAGAACATTTCTCCGGCTTTCTTTATAGTATCTGCATGTCTTACCTCATATCCCTCTGCAGACAAAGCATATTCAGTTCCCATAGCCAGTGCGAAATCATCCTCCACCAGCAATATTGTCCTCTTCTCCATACAACTCCCCTTCAATCTGCGTCTTAAACGTACAGCTAAAGTTTCTTATACTTTATCAAAAACTTATAAAAGCTTTCATAACAATATATAAGTCCAGACAATAGTAACATTTTTCGTCATGAGCTTTTGCCTTAGCTACCGGCACCAAGCCAACTGTTTGAGCATGGATACAATTCATTGTATTCATGCGAGTTTTGGCGGCTGCCGGTTAATAAGCGAGGCAAAGCGAATAGAAAAATTTACATGTCTGACTATATATTCGTTATGTAAGCGATATATCTTTGTAATAGATATAAAAACTTCAGCTACATATCTATGACCTCATTATACACATCCCGCTTTGGCACGCCCCTGTCCACAGCAGCTTGCTTGATGGCCTCCTTCTTGGACATACCCTTATCCATATACATCTTCACATGCTCCACCACAGAGATTTCGTCATACTGCTTCTTTTCTGCTTCGGCAAGCGCCTCCGGATCTATACCTTCAACTACTATGACATATTCACCCCTTGGATCATTTTCCCTGTAATAGTCTATTGCCTCTGTAAGTGTAGTAGGCTCCACTGTCTCATGCTTCTTTGTAAGCTCCCTGCATAAGGTTATCCGTCTGTCACCCAAAGCGTCATAGAGATCCGCCAGGGTCTTCTTTAATTTGTGGGGTGCCTCATATATTATCATTGTCCTTGTTTCGTCCTGAAGCTCCTTAAGTATCCTCTCCCTCTCCTTCTTGTCATAAGGGAGAAATGCCTCAAAGGCAAATCTTCTCGTCTTCTGCCCGGATATTATAAGTGCTGTGATACATGCACAGGCTCCCGGCACAGAAGTGACCGTGATTCCCGCCTCAAGGCTCTGTCTCACCAGCTCTTCTCCGGGATCCGATATACCCGGTGTTCCGGCGTCTGTTATGACCGCAATATTCTCCCCGGCAAGCAGCTTCTCCACCAGATATGCCGCTTTGTCGTATTTGTTGAACTCATGGTAGCTGGTCATTGGTGTCTTTATCTCAAAATGATTAAGAAGTTTTATGCTGTTTCTGGTATCCTCCGCAGCTATCAGGTCTGCTTCATTAAGTATCCTTACTGCCCGATAGGTCATGTCCTCAAGATTTCCGATTGGCGTAGCAACCAGATAAAGTGTTCCACTCATTCTTCTAATTCTCCATATTTATCAATTTCATGCCTTCATAGTTAATGCTGCTCTGCTGGCATTTTTACAAAGCCGGTCAATGCTTCGCCTGTCCCTCATATGTGGCCAGCAGCTGCTCTGTGTAACTGCCATCCCTGTTATACACTATCATAGGTGGTGCGATCTTTATCATGGAACCGCCGTTTTTCACCGCCTCTATAAGCACCATATTAGGTTCCTTGTCTATATACGGGTGTACAAGCTGCATTCTCTTGGGCTCCAGCTTCGCCGCCGATAACTCTGCAAATATCTCTGCAAGCCTGAATGGCTTGTGCACCATATAAAAGCTTCCACCCGGTTTAAGCAGATGTGTCGCAGCCGCCACAACATCCTTAAGGGTCACCAGTACCTCATGTCTTGCGATATTTTTTGCTTCATAGGGATTGTCAAGACCATGATCTCCCTTTATATATGGTGGATTTGATGTTACAACGTCAAAGGAGGCCTTGCTGTAATTACAGCCGACCTCCTTTATATCTCCATTATCTATCCGGACAACATGTGCCACGTCATTTAGAAGTACACTTCTTGACGCCATCTCCGCACATTCCTTCTGAATCTCAACACCGATAAAACGAGGATCACCTGTAACTGTACCATCACTGCCCGGAGCATATCCGTCCTTGGCCGCCAGAAGGAGCGGTATAACTCCTGTTCCGGTTCCCAGATCAATATATCTCGCACCAGGCTTATGTCTGACAAAATTTGCAAGTAAAACTGCGTCCATTCCGAAACAGAACATCTTTCCGTTCTGTATTATCCTGTAGCCGTTGCACTGCAGATCATCTATCCGTTCGTCGGTCTTTAGATTAATCATCGAACTTTGATTTTCCTCCCTTGTCCTCAAGAGCCTCAAGAGCCTTATACTCTGCATCGCTCAGTCTCTCTGAGTTCTTCTTTCTCCTAGGCTTGAACTTAAGCTCCTCTATCGGATACGTTACTACTTCCTTGTTGTCATCCTGATCAGTGATTATGACATCAACCTTCTGTCTCAGGACATTTACAGAGCGAACCTCTCCCTTGACTCCATCCATGGTTCTTACGGTATCACCCACATTAGGAAGCTTGCCGTTCAGATACTCGTAGGTATCCTGCTCGTGCTTAAGGCAGCACATGAGTCTTCCGCACACACCTGATATCTTGGTAGGATTTAAGGACAGATTCTGCTCCTTTGCCATCTTGATAGATACCGGCACGAACTCTGACAAATGCTTGTTACAGCAGAGTTCTCTTCCACATATTCCTATTCCGCCCACGATCTTGGTCTCATCTCTGACGCCGATCTGACGAAGCTCTATTCTTGTTTTGAATACTGACGCAAGATCCTTTACCAGCTCTCGGAAGTCAATCCTGCCATCTGCTGTAAAGTAAAAAAGGACCTTATTATTGTCAAATGTATATTCTGCCTCAATAAGCTTCATGTTAAGCTTATGCTTGGCGATCTTCTCAAGGCAGATGTTAAATGCCTTTTTGCTCTTTTCTTTGTTTTCCTCGTACTTTACCTTATCCTCAGGTGTAGCGATCCTTATTACGGGCTTGATATTTGAAGAGAACTTAGTCTCATCAAGCTCTCTTCTCCCAAGTACAACCTTTCCGTATTCTACACCTCTTGCGGTCTCAACTATAACGAAATCAGACACCTCAACCTTCTTATCCTCAGGGTCAAAGAAATATATCTTGCCGTTAGGTCTGAAACGTACACCTATTATTTCCTTCATTATTTGTTCTCCTTCATTGTAAGAAGCATAAGTTCCATGGCTATATCAAAGTTGACATTTGCCTCAAGTCTGATCTTTGCCTTGTCCATGGCTTTTATTACATTTTCAATGCCCTCATATGAGATATGTGATGACTGCTTCTTGATATCACCCACATATTCCTTAAACATAAGTCTGCCCGGATTTCCTGTCACCTTGAGCATAAGGATATCCCTGTACCACATCATCATCAGGTCTATGTAATCTCCAACCTTAAGCTTATTGTGGTTCATATTTTTTATGGCAAATATCACGTCGTCCACAGACATCTCGTTAAGCTTTCTCATTACACGGACAACGTCTTCCTTTATCTCCCTATAATCCTCGCTGCTGGCAAGTCTTATTGCCTTTCCCAGATTGCCCTGGGCAAAATCCATGCAAAATCTTGCTCTTTCGTTGTCCAGGTGTAACACTGTCTCCAGATATTCCATAATGTCATTCTCACGCACAGGCTTTATGTTCAGCACTATACATCTTGATACTATGGTCGGAAGCAGCTTCTCCATATTCTCTGTAAGAAGGATTATTATGGCATATGCCGGCGGTTCCTCTATGGTCTTAAGTAATGCATTCTGTGCCTCAGGTCTCATAAGATGAGCGTCATTTATAACATATATCTTGTATCTGCTGCTGTACGGCTTTATATCAATATCATTGATAAGCTGCTCTCTTATCTCGTCTACGGATATAAAATTAGGCTTATCATGGGTAATCCATACCACATCCGGCTGATTGCCCGTCTCGCTCTGAAGACATGATTTGCAATGGTTGCAAGGCTCTGTGCCACCCTCTTCGCACTGAAGAGTCTTGGCAAGGGCTCTGGTAAGAGTCTTCTTTCCGCTTCCGTTCTCACCATTTATGATATATGTCTGGGAAACCTGCCCCAGCTCTATACTTTTCTTGAAATGTTTGATTATGTCCTCATGCCCTATTATCTCTGTAAAATCTATCATGGCACACACCTCTTTTCTGTCAAATCCGCTGTATGCTATTCTAAGCCCAGCTTCTTCTCAATATTAGCTACTATTATATCATGAATTTCCTGTACCTGCAAAGCTGCGTCCACCTTGAGTATCCTCTCCGGATATCTGTCTGCCAGATCTCTGTATCCGGCCACTACTTTCTTATGAAAATCAACGCTTTCTCTCTCCATTCTGTCAAGCTCTGCCTGATTTTTCTTTCTGGCAAGGCCCACTTCTGCGTCAAGATCCATAAGGATAGTCATATCCGGCATGATCCCCTGAAGTGCAAATTCATTTACCTTGTACACTGTATCTATTCCAAGGCCTCTTCCGATGCCCTGATATACGGCAGATGAATCCACAAAACGGTCTGCGATCACTGCGGTTCCCGCCTCAAGTGCCGGCTTGATATTTTCCTTAACAAGCTGTGCCCTGGCTGACGCATAAAGCAACAGCTCCGTCATATATCCCATTTCTGTGAAGTCCTTGTTTAATATGATCCCCCTTATGGCTTCACTGATATCATTTCCCCCCGGGTCTCTGGTCAGGAGGATGTTGTATCCCTTATCTTCAAGGTATTTCTTAAGTAAATCTATCTGGGTGGATTTGCCTGCTCCGTCAGGTCCCTCCATGGTAATAAATATTCCCTTTTTTGCTGTCATGTCCGTGTATTTCTCCTAATTAGAATGTGCACATGCACTCCATATCTTATCATAATATTGTTTACGTTTCATTGTAACAAATATTGCTGTGTAATACCAGTGGTAAGTGAGGGGGAATTTCCTTTGCACATTCCAGGTATATCTCCGGCTCTTTCCCGGCGAAATGTACTCCGGTCATATTTAACCCTGCATCAACCATTTCCTGTATCCGGGATATTACATCCTCACATATCACCTCTCCCGGCACCACCACAGGTATCCCCGGCGGATAAGCGAATACATATTCCATGGCAATCATTCCCGCTGCCTCCGAAAGCCTTACAAGCTCTGCATTATCTGCAGATTTCTCCGCCTCAGAAGGTGACCACTTCATATCAGGAACAGAAAGTTTGCCTCTTACTTTATTTCTCTCAGGTTTTTCCTCATCCCCTGCGGGCTTTTCTTCATGGTCAATTTCCTTTAACGCGGCAAATAATCTATCGAAATCCTTCTCTTCATCCATAACCGAAGTTATAAGTATCACATATGAGCCTGCTGCCATCTCCACCACAAGTCCATATCTGTCATCAAGTATCTGCTCAAGCTTCCTGCCACCCATGTCTGTGAAGATAACCAGTCTGGTGTCATCATAAATCCCTTCAAATGGTTCAAACAATTTCAGGTTCTTAAGCCCTGACATTTTATTCCGGAACTCTTTGATATTCTCCCTGTACTGTACCCATGTCTGCGGATTACAAAGTGCATAGCCCACCGCCTTTTCTATGCTCTGGACAAATAAGTATGACGGTGATGAGCTCTGAAATATCTTAAGATATTTCTCCAACCTGTCCACATATTTTTCATTATTTACGTGGATGAGTCCGGTCTGTGTAAGTGCCGGCAGTGTCTTGTGAGTACTTTCAATATATATGTCCGCATGGTTTCTGCCAGCTACATCTAATTTATCTCCGGAAACCACACCGGTACATACATCCTCTTTATCTCTGTCCGACTCATCAATCCTGTTACAGAACCTATTATAGAACGGAAGATGTGCCCCATGGGCTCCATCAACGATCAAAGGAATGTCCGGAACTTCACTATCATTTTCCGAATTTGGCGGAATTGTTTTCATCATCAGTCCACAAGCCGACTTTATGGCTGCTTTTATGGCGGAAATATCTGAAATAATTCCCTCATATGTAGGTGAGGTTATCACCACTGCCTTAGGGACAATACCTGCTTTGAGCAGTCCGGACACCTCCGCCTTAACAGCCTCAGGATCTACAGCCATGCATATGCCATGGCTTTCCACATCAGAAACTATATAATGAGGTATAAGTCCGTTGATGGTAATGGCGTTATATACTGATTTGTGGCAATTCCTTGCTACTATTATATGATCCCCATAATTCGTACAGGCATATATGGCGGCAAGAACACCTCCGGTGGAACCATTTACCATCATGTATGTTGCCTTCGTGCCATAAAGCTCCGTCAACTCCCTTAGGGTCTCCTTCATGAACAGCTCAGGATCGTGCATGTCATCAAGCCCTCTCGCCTCAGTGAAGTCCCTCCTCATCATGTTGTCGAAGAAATCATCACCTATGGACTTCCTTTTATGCCCCGGCATATGCCACGGATATTTGCCATTTTCTGTATACTGTTTTAATGCTTCATTTATGTATTCCTTCATAACTGTTCCTTCTGCTCCGTTTCAGCAGATCATTCCATAGGATACTTTATTCCCCACGCTGCCCTAAGCTTATCCATGGTAGTCATAAGCTCAAGGGTATCTTTGTGAGGCATTTCAACCGGCTCAATATAGCCATGCTCTATGGCAGCTCTGGCACTCTTAAACTCGTACTCATAGCCGGATATCTGGTTCGGTGCCGCGTCAAAATGCTGCACCAGCTCGTTATCCTTGCTGTACACATCTATCGCCACCGGGCAGGTGAACTCCGTCACCTTTATATATCCCGACTCGCAAAACAGCGTAGCAGTGCGGTCTGTGCCGTACATCGTAGTTGCCGTAGCATAGGCAGACACACCATTCTTAAACATGCAGATCATAGTATCAAAGGCGTCCACTCCTGTCGCAAATTTTCCTGCTGCCGAAACTATCTGCGGAACATTTTCACCACATATATACCCGGCAAATGCCAGCGGATATATACCTATATCAAGAAGTGCACCACCTGCAAGCTCAGGCTCCACTATCCTCTCGTTTTTCTTTATGTCGTACCCGATATTTACAGTTATATTTGTTAATTTGCCCAGGAACCTCTGGTCTATAAGCTGCTTTATGAGCAGCCATGAAGGGTTGTATCTTGACCACAGGGCTTCACCGCAGAACACCTTCTTCTCCCGGGCAAGATCAAGAACCTCCTTCGCAGTGGCTCTGTTATATGAAAATGCCTTCTCCACCAGACACGGCTTGCCTCCGTTTATACAGAGCTTAGCGTGCTCCGCATGGTGAGAGTGAGGTGTGGATATGTATATCAGATCCACATCCGGGTCGGAAGCCAATTCCACGTAATCGGTATATATCTTCACTGCATGATATTTCTTTGCAAATTCTCCTGCACGCTCTTCACTTCTTGAGGCAACCGCATACACCTGAAAATCCTCAAGCTTCATAATAGTTTCCGCAACCTTTGACGCGATAGTTCCCGCTCCTAAAAAACCTATTTTAAACATATAAATCTCCTCCCGGCAATCATATTTTTCTTTTGAATTATCTTCAATTATCATCTTTGACAATAAAACCACAAACAATCAAACTGCAAACAACCAAGCCATGTTTATTTAAACCCATTCATTTAAACCATACTTGCTATGCAGCGCTTTTTTTATCCTGCTCAAGGTTGTAAGCCCACTTCGCCAGGGCACTTCCTATGATGATGACATAACCTATGACGCTGTACACATCCGGTATCTGATCAAGGAATATAAATCCAAGTAACGCTGCAAATATCACCTGGCTGTAGTCAAATACCGAGATCTCCTTAGCCGGTGCCTGCTTGTAGGCCGCAGTTATGCTGAACTGTCCGCCGGCGGCAGACATACCTGCACAAATCAGATATACAATCTGCATGATCGTCATTGGCTTATGATCAAAAATAATAAAGGGCAGGGTGACAATACATGAAAATACCGAAAAGCACATGACTATCACCGGTCCACGTTCTCCCTGCTTTCCAAGCTTCCTTACAAATGTATATGCGATACCTGCTCCAAGACCGCCTGCCACACCTACCATGGCATACAGGAAATCCATGTGAAATGAAGGCTTCACCACAAACAATGCACCGACAAATGCCAATACCACAGTGCCCCACTCGAATTTATTTGCCTTTTCCTTAAGAACAAAATATGACGCAATGATAGCAAAAAATGGCGACAGCTTGTTTAAAATATTTGCATCGGCAATATTAAGCTTGTCTACTGCATAGAAATTGCAGATAAGTCCTATGGTCCCGCATATGCTTCTGGCGGCGATACCCGGCCAGCTGGTCTTCTTTATCTTGAACTTCTCCTCCGTCTGCAAAAGCAGGATAACCGCCACAACCGCAGCCACCGCATTCCTGAAGAATGCCTTCTGCATGGTAGGAAGATCCCCTGACAGCCTTACAAAAAAGGTCATGAGAGAAAAGAAAAATCCCGCCAGTATAATAAACAGTATTCCCTTGTATTTATCTCTAATATGTATCCTTGACGCCACTTCGCCACTTCCTTTAATATTCATAATTCGTATCTGACATCCCGACACACTCACACATATAGAATTTTATTTTCTGTGTTATCTGCAAGATAATATGTCTTTTACATTTTTCTCCACTGAAAATTATATATTAAATGCCCCCGCACTTCAACCTCGGACCATCCCTAGATTAATTGTATCACTGCTCAGTAAGATCAAAAGGGCTATATAGTCTGCAGTAACCATAGCGAATGCGTGTTACTAAGACTATATAGCCCTGATCTTACGTCCCGTGTATAAACAGTAATGCAGCCTGTAGCGTTTACCGTCCACAGATAATATGATGTATCATCTCAAGCTGGCTCCTTAGTGCCTCCACGTCGATCTGTCCCGGTGCGGAAGGTATTCCCGCTGTGGCGAATGATACCGCATTTCCGTACATTTCTCCGGCAGTTCTTGTTTCAACGCCAAGAGCTCCCATGGATATTACTATGAGAGGAGTTTCATTTCCACACTCCTGAAGCTCCTTGGCAGCCTGCATCATGTCAACAACCTGACTTCCATCCTCAGGCATCATGGCAATCTTTGCTATGTCCGCTCCGGTATTTATCATATCCTTAAATCTGTCAACTATACGTTCCATAGGGATCGTGGTCTTGAAATCATGATTTGACACAACCACATAAACATTATTTGCATGGGCATATTCGATTATCTCAGGAACAAATTCCATGTCAGCGAAATATTCCACGTCCAGAAGATCTATGCAGCCTGTATCAATGACATGTTTAAGAAGCTCCTTATACATGGATATTGTAGCCTCCATGCTGCCACCCTCACCCTTTGTTCTGAAGGTGAACACGATAGGTATCTCTGTAAATTCCTTAGCAAGCTTTTCAAGAACCTTATCAAGAGAAGCATAATCAAAACAGTTATCATAACAATCTGCACGGAACTCCATAATATCTGTTTTGGATTTTTTTATTGTACGGATCTGTGCATTTACATCATAATCTGTAGCCGCCACCATAGGAACACATACCTTTGTCATTCCTGAGCCTATGCTTACATTCTTTACATTAACTGTCTTCATCTTCTCTCTCCTTTTCATTGAACATCAGCCCATTAAAATCTTCCTGTTTGGTATCGCCATTCTAAATGTGCCTTCGACACTTGGTGCTTTCTTTTTATATATGTTTTCAACCCCCGGTCACTGCCTATTTGCTTATAACCACCACGTCATCCGACATGAACTTATCAACTATATCCTGAAGAAGATCTGCACTCTTCCAGCTTGTTACAGTTACTGTATAGTACTCATCGCCTTCAAGATTAACATAGAAATCATAATAGTATATCATGCTTCCATACATTGCTATTGATGTGATCTGGTACTGGGCAGTCTTGCCATTTGCAAGCTTGACAGATCCATTTTCGATTACCTTAACGCTGTCACTGCCATATGTATCAACCCTTGAATCGAAATCTGTCTTCATGTCGTCCTCAATACTGCTGTATGTGTCCCAGCCATAATAAACATCTGACAGATCATTGTCATAATTATACAGATCTATTGTATATTCGCTGGCATATGATCTTGAATAACCTGCCGGCTCCTTTATATCAATGCTGTAACCGGATGTAGTCTTCATAACTATTCCCTGATACTCGTCATCGCTAAAATCAGTGTCGCCAGAGTAGTCGTCTCCGGTATCATCAGCATCCTGCCAATCATCGCCAAGACCATCCTTGATGCTTCCGGTATCTTCTCCTGCACTGCCATAATAATACGTTCCGAAGTCAAGCACCTCATTCCACTTATCAATTATCTGATTGAACTTGTCAACGTCAAATGACTCAGCTGCTTCATCAAAATCTACTGCATCTGCATCTGCTTCAATAGTCTTGCCAAGGTCTCCTGCCTTGGTTGTACCTGCAAATGCCAGTGCCACATTTCCGTCACCGTCTGTTATGGCAAATCTGCTTATATCAAATGTATAAGACTTACCCTTGTTTATCTCGCTGAAATTACCAGCTCCATCAATTAAGATCTCCTCACCTGTTGAGGCTTCTGATATCTTTCCTGTATATGTAAGATCCTTTGTATTACTGTCAAATACCTGCTCATAGTCAAGTGTGAGCAAATCGCCATCAGCAGCTTTCACTGCAGTCTGGCCACTTACTGTCCACTTGCCATCCTTGTTTTCTGATGTCTTGTCAAAATAACACGAAACAGTGCTTTCACTGTCATCTTCTCCACTTGACATTGTAAGCTCTGCAGAAATATCATTTGTCACGAACTTATCGCCCATGAACTGAACATCAAGTGTGATCTTGTATGGTGCAAAACCTGATACCTTATATGTGCTTGCTATCTTTACAAGCTTGCCGTCTGCAACATAATAATCAACGACAATATCCTTAGTTACTAACATTCCAACATATGCCGGAACCATATTCGCAATCTGTTCGAAGCTGTCCTTAGTAAGACCAATCTCTGTCCACTGGTCATCGGTTATATTTTCATTTGCATAGTCTACGACTGCAGTAACGTATTCATTGACATATTCCTTTATTGCTGCCTTAGGCACTGTCATTGTGTACTTCTTAGCCTTTACTGACTTGCCGTTATCCAGGGCAACTGATTCACTTCCAGCCTTCTCATATACAAGCTTTTCTTTAAAATTCTTACCGGCTGTCTCAGAAACCTCCCGGAACTTCTCAATAATTTCAGAATAGTCAACATCCATGGCTGCGGCACTGCCATCACCTGATGAAGCGGCATTTGCTGCATCCTGGATTATAGTAACAAGATCATCGGCTGTAAGCTTATAGGTCTTGTCTGACAGCTCAGGGATCGCATAGTAAAGCACTGAATCTACGAACTTGACATCTGCACTTAAAGCCTCGCCGCCTATCTCAAGCTTTCCACCCATGGCAGCCTTAATATTGTCCTCGTCTGTCATATCAATTGAACTGTAAGCTGTCATTCCGACATTCTTGTACTCAGGCACAGCACTGTCAACTATCGTATATGTTATCTCTGTATCTGCCTTTTCTGTAGAAAACTCAGATAAGCCGAGGGTATCATTCAACAGTGAATATCCCTCTTCTGTTGTCTCGGCAAATGTATCCTTAACAGCATTCTTGATTATCTCCTCCGGAGTTTTTCTGAGAATAAAGTACAGACCTGTAACAAGTGCTGCGATAACAACCACTGCTGCCACGGATATTCCGATCACGAGATCTTTTTTACTCTTCTTTTTCTTGATCTCATAGCCTCCTGAGATATTGTCACCGAATATGTTCATATCACCAGAACCGGCTCCATTGCCATCGAAGCCAAATCCTGTGTTCCCTGTCGGCGGGCTTCCTGCTCCATTTCCTCCAAAGCCGAAATCCGTGTTTCCTGTCGGCTCGCTTCCCGTTACATTTCCTCCAAAGCCGAAATCTGTATT
>ERZ1026852.831-NODE-831-length-17981-cov-136.500446_pt1 | contig 17981 bp, 14 predicted proteins | sample MGYA00380156_ERZ1026852 | MGnify/ENA primary metagenome ERZ1026852 (study PRJEB33269, sample SAMEA4719792) | human gut metagenome | biome: human-associated habitat; feature: organic feature; material: feces | place: Cameroon | collected 2013-10 ...
ACCAGCCGAGATTTACGCTGGCTCCTGCCATAATCCACAAACCTGGCTGCTTAACAGCAGTGAGGTCGTAATAGCGGTGGCAAGTGATGTTGTCGGCTTTCACGAAGATATTGTATTTCTTCTCGTCCCACATCAGCTTGCAATCCACCTTGGTGTATGGATGATAGCCATTCATTCTCTGCTGCCATCTTACGCTCCACGATGCTGAAAGCTTGTTCCAGATCTGATGATCCAAACCGAATACTGCCTTGTGCTTCAGATACTCCAATGCATAGAGTGATTTCAGAATGTTGGTCTCGGTCTTATGATCCTGATAGATGTAAGCATAACCCAACTTGATGCGGGTAATGAAACTGTTTGGTACCAACTCTCTCATGTAGATAGTTGCATCCACGTTGTAGCCCATGTTGTTGAGCTTTCCGATGTTCATTACGTGATACTTGCTGTCGTTCTGCTCGGTCACGGAAGTCTGAACCCAGTCAATCATGTTGGTGCCGTGTGCGTAGAATCCGCTTACGGTTGCGGCAAAACCAGTCTGGCGATATTGAGTTCCCACCTTGAAGGTTGAGTTCTTCTCCGGGTTTAGGTTGATGTCGCCCTGCTGCACCACATTACTTATATATAAGTCGGTGTAGGTAGGCATTCTCAGAGCCTTGTTCCAGGAAGCGTAGAACTTCCAGTTGTCGTTAGGACGATAACTCATATCTACACCAGGATAGAAACGGAAGTCGTTGTCCAAACCTGTATTCTTGTTGGCCAAGACACCAGCCGACAAGGTGAAGCCGCCGAAGATGAAGTTGTGCTCCAACATGATGTTGGTGTTGGTGCGCTCACCCTTTCGGGTATATTGACGGTCGGAACCCGAAATATCCTTATAGTCTTTCTCTGCGAGTTCCTCGCCCAATGCAGTAGAGTAGATGCACTCCTTGCTGATGTCGAAACCCACTGCGGTCTTACCCAAAGCCCAAGCCACGTTGGCATTCAGACCACCACCATAAACATCGAGGTCGTGATAGTTCTCGCCTGCCTTGGCTCCAGCCATACCACGAATCAGCTGATAGTGATCCTTGAAATTGTTATAATAGAATTGAGGCGCAATCTCCCAGGTCTTCTCCTGGTTGTGCAGACTCAGGTTGAGCGAAGCCATACCGTGGTCTGTCTTCTCATATTGGTTGTTGTATTTGGCGCTGTAGAAAGTGTTGGCACCGTAGCTCTGGGTAGCAATACCCAGCTGGGCGATGATGTCGAAACGCTGGTCGTAAGAGAGCGAGAGATTGCCGTAGCCCTGTCCCTTCTCGAAGTCGCTGTTCTCCGTGCCGCCATCCGAGCGCTTGTAGCCTCCGCTTACGGAATAAGCCTGAGTCCACTTGCCCGTTTCAAAAGCCGTCTGCACACGTCCCTGTGCTCCGAAACTTCCAAAGCTTCCGCCTTCTACACTTGCAGATACTCCATCATTCTTAGCCTTCTTGGTCACGATATTGATGGCACCATTAAAGGCTGAAGTTCCGAATACGCGCGATGCTGCCCCCTCGAGCACTTCGATGTGGTCGATGTCGGCAAGAGCTACAGGAAAATCAGAAGCATTGTGACCAGTCTGTGGATTGGAAATGTTGACACCATTCAAGAGAATGGTAATCTGGTCGAAGGTTCCACCATTGATGGAGATATCCGTCTGAACACCAAAGCCACCACGCTGACGGACATCCACGCCGGTAGCTAATTTCAATACATCGTTGATAGTCTGCGCAGCCGCACGATGAATATCGTCGCGGGTAATGACAGACACAATCTTAGGTGACTGCTCTACAGTCATCGGCGCACGAGATCCGGTAACGCTCACCGCATCTAGCTCGTAAGCCTTTCCGCCCTTGTAGAGGGTAGAATCAACCTTGGCTCCTTCTGTGCTTACGCCTGCTGCCTTAGCATGGCTCAGGGTAGCAACGCTGAGTGCGCCAACAAGTACCTCTCTTCCCAAAACTGCGAAGAGTGAGTAATTCTTGTTAGAGAATCGGTTGAACTTCAAGCTGTTGCGCTTGTTGAAAATTGTTTTGTACATTAAATAAAATGTTTATAAATGAATAATAAATCGAAGCCGCAAGCCTGCTCGGTTTTCGGCATTCGGGGTGCAAAGGTAATGCCTTTCCTTGAAATGACAAAGCAAAATGTGATTTATTTTTATCCTGCATGTAAAGATTTAATTTAAATCAAGAGCGGTTGGCTTGCTATACTTGGCGGAAAAGGGGTTGAAAAAGACGTTTTCCGCCAATTATAAGTGCATACTTGGCGGAATGTGGGTTAAAAAATGTATTTTCCGCCAATTATACCGATTGTTTTTATTATCTTTGCCCCTAGTTTAATAAGTAGAATCATCAATTAGGGAGGATTATAATATGTTGATAGGCAGAAAGAAACAGCAGGCTGAGTTGCTGGAAGCTTATAATTCCGATGACTCAAGATTCGTTGCGTTGTATGGAAGAAGACGTGTGGGAAAGACTTATCTCATCAAACAGACGTTTAAGGATAAGTTTACTTTTTCTCATTCCGGTCTTGCTAATGGGTCTTTGCAAGAGCAACTGTATGGTTGGCGTTCTTCTTTAGAGAACGCAGGATATGTTGCGCCTTCTACCCCCAAGCATTGGCTGGAGGCTTTCGATATGTTGAAGGAGCTTATTCGCCAGTCATCAGCGAAGAAGAAAGTTGTTTTCATCGACGAAATGCCTTGGATGGATACGCCTAGGTCTAAGTTTGTCACGGCTTTGGAGTTCTTCTGGAATGGATGGGCTGCCATGCGAGACGACATCCTGCTCATTATTTGCGGTTCTGCCACATCCTGGATTATCAATAAGATCTTCAGGAATCATGGCGGACTTCATAATCGTGTGAACTATCAGATATTCCTGGAGCCTTTCACCCTTCACGAGTGTGAGGAATATAGCGAGGCTATGGGCTTGGCTTATTCTCGATATGATTTACTGGAAGCGTATATGGTGATGGGTGGTGTTCCCTATTATTGGTCTTTGATGCAGAAGGGCAGGAGCTTGGCACAGAATATAGATTCTCTTTTCTTTGCACCTCAGGGGCTTTTGCATTATGAGTTCAGGGAGTTGTATGATTCTCTCTTCCGTAATTCTGATAAATATATAGATGTGGTGAGTATCTTGGGGAAGAAGTTAGGCGGAATGCGTAGAGAGGAGATCGTGTCAGGTTTGGGAATAGCAGATAATGGCAATCTTTCCCGAATCTTGGAAGATTTGGAGCATTGTGGCTTTATCGTCCGTACCAATGCCTATGGTGCCAGGAAATATAATGCCATCTATCGCTTGATGGATAATTTCTCTTTGTTCTTCCTGAAGTTCATGCAGGAGAACAAAACCGATGATCCTTCGTTCTGGTCTCACAATTATACTTCGCCTCTCCGGTATTCGTGGTGCGGTTTGGCTTTCGAGCGGGTATGTTTCCAGCATATTCCTCAAATCAAGCAGGCGCTTGGCATCTCGGGCGTTGTTACCAATACGTATTCCTGGCAGGTGAAAGATGATCCGGTTTATGGTGCAGGAGCGCAGATTGATATGCTGATAGAGCGAGCCGATAATACGGTCAATATCTGCGAGATGAAGTTCTCGCAGAATGAGTTTGTGATAGATAAGGATTACGATGCAGTTCTTCGTCACAAGCTCTCCCGCTTTGGTGCTTCCGTTTCTCATCGCAAGGCGATTCATCTTACGATGGTTACCACTTATGGGGTAGTTCATAATGCCTATTGGAATAGGGTGCAGAGTGAGGTTGTGGCAGATGATCTGTTTAGTGAATAATTGTAAAAATGGGCGATTTCGATATTTTCTGATAGAAACATTCGCTTTTTCAGATTATTCTTGTATCTTTGCAGGTGATATGCGGTGTTAGGCGATGAATTGGCATGGCTTTTGTTGAATGCTGCATTATTTCATTAATTAAAATATACAGAGAAAGGAAAAGATAAAATGGAGAAAATCAACGTAAAAGAACTGAATGATAATGTCTTCGAGACTATTGGTAAGGAGTGGATGCTGGTTTGCGCCGGCAACAAGGATAAGTTCAATATGATGACGGCTTCCTGGGGCTGCCTGGGATGGCTCTGGAACAAGCCGGTGGCTGTGGTATTTATCCGCCCGGAACGCTACACCCACGGCATCATCGAGGAGAATGAATTCATGACCCTCTCTTTCCTCGGCAATAGCGAGGAGGCTCGAAAGATATATAACTTCTGCGGATCCAAGAGCGGACGTGATTTCGATAAGGCAAAGGAAACAGGATTGACTCCTGTGGAAACCGATAACGGCTGCATTGGCTTTGAGCAGTCACGACTCACCCTGGAATGCCGCAAACTCTATAAGGACAATATGACGGCAGAGAAGTTTCTCGATAAGGACCTGCTGCAGTGGTATGGTGCCAAGGGCGGATTCCACGATGTCTATGTCGTGGAGATTACCAATGCTTATACAAAGTAATAATTAAGATATGGCTCAAGAACAGACAGCAATTCGTGAACGCCAGAAAACCAGGCTCAAGGAGCCGGGGCGTTACGTGGTGATGATGTTCAACGATGACTTCACACCGATGGATTTCGTGGTGGATATCCTCGAAACCATCTTCTTCAAGTCGCAGGCTGAGGCTGAAGCTATCATGCTCAAGGTTCATCACGAAGAAAAAGCCGTGGTGGGCACCTACAGCTACGACATTGCCAAGAGCAAAGTGGAAAAAGCGATGGAGAAAGCCCGTACGCAGAAATATCCGCTGAAGCTCACTTATATGCCAGAATGATAGGGGGCTTTTCAAAACCCCCGATTCAAGTTTTAAATCCCGAATAAAGAAAGGAAAAGAATAGAATGGACAGTATGGGATTAACCCGATATATGAGTGTCTTGATGGACGATGCCATGAAGCAGGCCCGATTCTTCGACCACGAGTTCGTGATGCCGGAGCACATGCTCCTGTCATTGCTCCGCCAGTATGCCTTCTGCCAGGCTTTGCAGGAGGAGGGCGTGGATAGTCTCAAGATGCACGAAGACTTGGTGGGATGGCTCGCCAAGCAGGAGCGTGTGCCTGAAAACATCAAGTATCTGCCGGAGCCTTCGTCGCTCTTCAAGACCATGTTTGGAACGGCATGCGCCTTGGCTGCTGCCGCTGATAGAAAACTCGTGAATGTGCCTCATTTCGTGCAGGCGATGTTTGGCTTGCAGAACTCAGAAGCCGCTTACCTGTTGTGCAAGAACGTGGGCGACCGTCAGGGCGAATTCCTGGCGAGTGTGGATAGCTATTATCCGCTGGAAAATGAACCAGGTGATGAAACCCTGATGATGGGTGATGGCTACGATGAGGATGACTATGATAACGATTATGATGATGACGAAGAGGATGGCAGAAGCCGACAGCCTCAGGATTGGCATCAGTTGGTTACCTGCATCTCTGATCAGGTAGAGGAGCACAATCCGCTCATCGGCAGAGAGCAGGAACTGGATAGAACCATTCAGGTGCTCTGTCGTGCAGAAAAAAACAATCCGCTTCACATCGGCGAACCGGGCGTAGGTAAAACAGCCCTGGTTTATGGTCTTGCCAAGCTCATCAACGAGAATCAGGTGCCTGATCGTCTCAAGGGAGCACGCATCTATGGCATGGACATGGGACAGATGCTTGCCGGTGCCCAGTATCGTGGCGATTTCGAAAAGCGTATCAAGATGGTGATGGAAGGAGCCGCCAAGGAAGGCAACACCATCATCTATATTGATGAGATTCATAATATGATAGGTGCAGGCCGTGGCTCTGATGGCGGACCGGATGCTTCCAATATGCTGAAGCAGTATCTGGAGGCTGGCGACATCCGATTCATCGGTTCCACCACCTACGAGGAGTTCAACCGCTATATGGCTCAGAGCAAGGGTATCGTGCGCCGCTTCCAGCAGATTGACATCAAGGAACCTACCGAGGAGGAGGCTATCAAAATCCTGGAGGGTCTGCAGTATAAATACAATAAGTTCCACAACGTAACTTATCGCAAGGATGCCCTGGAGTATGCCGTTCGTGCCAGTGCCAAATACATCAGCAACCGCTGTCTGCCAGACAAGGCCATTGACCTGATGGATGAGGCGGGTGCTTATCTGGAGGTGCATCCTGTGGAATATCGCCAGCGTTCCTACGTTACCAAGGCGATTATCCAGCAGATTCTTACCAAGGTCTGCAAGATAGATGCGGCTGCCATCAAGGATGAAAACAATGATTCCCTGGCTACGCTCCGCCAGCGCATACTCGACAAGATCTATGGTCAGGACAAGGCTGTGGATAAGGTGGTTGAGGCTGTGATGATGGCGAAGGCAGGACTGGTGGATGATGACAAGCCGATGGCGTCGCTGCTCTTCGTGGGTCCTACGGGTGTTGGTAAAACCGAGGTGGTCCGTGTGCTGGCTAAGGAACTCGGCATCGAGCTGGTGCGTTTCGATATGAGTGAATACACCGAGAAGCATACCGTGGCTAAACTCATCGGTTCGCCAGCCGGATACGTAGGATATGAAGATGGCGGACTTCTGACCGATGCCATCCGCAAGACACCAAACTGCGTGCTCCTGCTCGATGAGATTGAGAAGGCGCATAGCGACATCTACAACATCCTGCTTCAGGTGATGGACTATGCCCGATTGACCGACAACAAGGGTCAGAAGGCAGACTTCAGAAACGTAATCCTCGTGATGACTTCCAATGCCGGAGCGCAGTATGCATCCCAGGCAAGTGTAGGTTTTGGCGGTAATGTAACCCGTGGCGAGGCGATGCTGGCACAGGTAAAGAAGACCTTCAAGCCAGAGTTCATCAACCGACTTTCCGACACTGTGGTGTTCAACGATATGGATAAGCACATGGCAGAACTGATTCTTGCCAAGAAGCTTCGTCAGCTCGATGCTAAGTTGGCAGCAAAGGGTGTTTCTATTACGCTTACCGATGCGGCAAGAGAGAAGATTCTGGAGTGGGGCTTCACCAAGGAATATGGAGCCCGCGAGATGGATCGTGTCATCGGCAACCGCCTGAAGCCAATCCTGATGAAGGCATTGCTCTTCGGCAAGCTCAAGAAGGCAGGCAAGGGCTGCGTAGATTTCGATGGTAAGGAACTGGTGGTTAATTATTAGGAAGCAATGATATTACAGATAGATGAAAATGCGGAAGAGATTTATTTTCCCGATCCGCATTATGGCGATGACGACGGATGTTTTGCAATAGGAGGCGATTTAAGTATCGACCGCCTGCTGCTGGCTTACAGCAACGGCATCTTTCCCTGGTATAGCTTTCGCGACCAGCCGGAGATACTCTGGTTCTGTCCGATGAAGCGCTTCGTCATCTTCCCGGACGAAATCCACATCAGTCATTCCATGCGCACCCTGCTGAGGAAGAACCGATACAGCGTGGGAATCAACGAAGATTTCGATGCTGTGATTCGTGCCTGCAGCAAGACCAATGGCCGCTACGAGGAAGAGGGTGCCTGGTTGGGTGAAAACATCATTCAGGCATTCACCGCCCTTCATGAGCAGGGCTTTGCGGCAAGCGTGGAAGTATGGGATAATGAAACTGGTGAGTTGGTGGGCGGACTTTATGGTGTCACCATCGGCAAGGTCTTCATTGGCGAGAGCATGTTCTCCAGAGTTCCGTCAGGCTCTAAGATAGCCCTCATCTTCCTGGCCCGTTATCTGCAGGAGCATGGAGGCAAGATGATAGATTGCCAGTTGGAAACCCCGCATCTCAGGTCGATGGGTGGTAGATATATTTCCTACGAGGAATATATGGAAATCATGAATGAAGAATAAGAGATGCTCTTCTGGAAATAGAAGAACATCTTCTTTTGAATAAAAATAAAGGCTAGGTTCCCGATTTTGGAAAACCTAGCCTTTGTTATTATCTGGACTTTTGCTTTTTATTAGAATATCGGTGTGCCGATGCAGCCGTTAGGTGCCTGAATATGCAGCATCGCACATACGGTAGCGGCAATATCTGTCATATAGTGAGGCTGGGCACTCTCGCCGTGCTGGATGCCCCAACCCATAAACAGGCAAGGAATATGGATATCGTATGGATTCCATGCTCCGTGGGTAGTTCCCTTGCTGCTGTAATAATCGTAGTGACCTGGTTTCAGTACAATCTGAACACCTCCGCTGCGCTCACGGTTGTAACCGTTGATGGCACGGAACTTCAGCTCTTCAGGAATGCTCTCTGTGGAGGTCTTCTCCATATCGAAGGCATAGTGCACATCCTTGTCTTTCTTCAGTCTATCTACCACCGCCTGCTTGATGGCTGCGTAATCCAAACCGAGTTCTTCGATGATATCTGTGTTGAAGAACACCTGGTAGTTCATGATGGTCTTCACGAGATCCTTGTCGGTATTGAACTTAGCTTTCAGAATCTGATTCAGCTCTTCTACCAATCCCTTTTTGTTCCAGATGCCGGCAGGGATTCGCTGATCCTGCAGGAAGGTAGCGTTGTTTACGCCTCCATGGTCGGCGGTGAGGAAGGTGAGATAATTTCCCTTGCCCACGGTCTGGTCGAGATAAGCGAAGAAATCCGCCAACGCCTTATCAAATCTAAGATAGCAATCCTCTGTTTCGATGGCGTTCACGCCCACCTGATGACCGATGTAATCGGTGCTTGAGCAGCTGATGGTCAGCAAATCAGTATCTGTGTTTCTACCCAGATTTTCTCCCTCAATGGCAGCCTTGGCAATATCGAAAGTCAGGTTGCAGCCGAATGGGGTACTGCGGAGAATCTTGTAACCATGCTTTTTATATAAGGTAGGCAGATCGAGTGGCAATACTGCCTTTTCGCCTTCAACAATTCCATTCTCGTAGTTGTTGTCATCGCTGGTGCTCTCCTTGTAGGAATCGATAGGGTAGAGCGTCTCCCATTTCTTGGAAAGATACTTGTTTGGGAGTTTCTGCTTGTTGAACTTGTTCACCCACTCAGGCAACTTATCCATATAGAAGGTGCTGGTGATGAACTTGCCCGATTTATCATCAAACCAGTAAGCGCCATTGGCGTGATGGCCCGCAGGGAGGATGGATGCTCTGTCTTTCAAGGCTACACCAATCACCTTAGAGCGGTTGTTGGTAGCCAGACGGAGTTCATCGCCGATGGTGGTTACCCACAGATTGCGAGGCGACATCTTGCCAGCCTTGCTGTCAGAACCTACCGGGTTGACGGTATCGTCGGCAGTACAATACACTACCTTTCCATCTTTCACGAAGTTGTTTCCTGCAATTCCGTGGATGGAAGGAACGGAACCGGTCCAGATAGAAGAGTGGCCGATGGCTGTAACCGAAGGGATATAAGGAATCTTGCAGTTTTCTACGCTGAATCCTTCTCCGAGCATTCTCTTGAATCCGCCTTCGCCGTAGCGGGCGTAGTAGCGATAGAGATAATCCCATCGCATCTGGTCGATAACGATGCCTACAACGAGCTTAGGGCGTTGAGGCTGAGCCTGTGCGATGCCGCAGAAGCAGCAGAGCACGAAGATGAGTTTAAAAATCTTATTCATTTCTCTATATGTTATTTGATACATCTATATCTGATATAGATTGTAATATGTTTTAAATACGCGTGCAAAGATACAATTTATTTTGGGATAAAACAATAAAAACAGAAGAAAATGGAGCTCACTTGCAAAACTTGAGTATGTTACAAAGTAAATCTACGAGACAGCCTACTGTCGGATACTCCGCCAGTTAGCTGTTCTAGGTCCGCCGGTTGGCTGTCCTAGGTCCGCCAGTTCACTGTTTGGGCATAGTAGCATGCTGGCGAACACTCAAAAGCGAAAAAACTCTATGATTGAAAAAAAACTCCTAAAGGAGTGAACTTCTCAGATTTTATTTGTACTTTTGCCATGTCATTCAGAATTTTACTGTTTTTAGCAACACTAGGATAAGTGAAATTTCTGACATGGCAAAATCCAGAACAACTTATCGTTGCTCTGGTGCTTATAAAAAAATAAATTATAGTGTTGCGAAAATTAGGAAAAAGAAAAATCTTTTAAGATGAAACATTGTGTGATATTTATACTAATAGGGCTGTTGGTAACAAGTTGCATTCATGGTGATTACTGGGATTTAGGCAACGGTTACTCTTATAGTGAAAAAAGTATTTGTAAGCAAAATGAAAAGGGAGTTGATACGTTGGTACTATTTCCAGAAATCATCGATTATGCTTATAATGAACGGTATATCGTGGCATATCAAAAATTTGATCCTGCTTTACTTGATAATGATACTGTTTGGCTGGGAAAAGAAATAAGATATTACCAACAAATGAAAAAACAAAAGAAGATGTATTGGGTTATAGACAAAGTTAAGGATACGATTTATGGTCCATTGGATAAAAGTAGATATGGCTGTATTGTAGATTCTTTAAGAATTCAGCTAGCTTTACATAAGAAGCAATGATGCGGTGAAGAGCGGTACACTTTTTAATTAGAAAGTGGTACACTTTTAAATTAGTATATATATGTTGTTTTACAAATTAAATGAAAAAATGCTGTATTTCAAATTAGAATATCAATATTCCATAGCTCAAAAAGCCACCTTTTGGGAAAAGATAACAAATAAGTTATTAACCCATTTAGTTAAGTTATTAACCCATTTAGTGCCGAAGGCTAACCCTACATTAGAGGAAAATCTTGACTACGTTAAAGAATGGTACATAGAGTATGATGACGTAGAAGAATATACGAATAGGGAAGTTGGTGTGGCAGAAAATGGCTTGGTGGTGTTCAAAGCTCCCTTTGAAGAAAACTTGGGGTATTGGTGTGATAATGACATGACTATGGATGATTATCGAAATCTCAATATTCATTCAATATCAAAGGAAGCGTTTGAGAAACTTTGGAACGAAGAGATACAGCTTCCTTTTGGGACAGAATCAAATAGTTCTAAGTAAGATGGATAAATTGATTGAATTTATAAAGAGCAATTCCTTCTCAGCAGCAGAAAAACTGTTGAGAAAGAAACTTGCTTTGTCACCAAATAATTGCTATTTGTTGACTCAACTTGCAAATGTCCTATGGAACAGATGCAAAGATAAGGAAGCTTTGTCTTATGCCGATAAAGCAAAAGAGGTATGCCCTGTCATGCCTCTCTTGAATTATACTCGTGGCAGAATCCTTTGGTCGTTAGAAAAAGGGCTAGATTATATCGCATTCTCCGAACATGGTGAGGGAGTAAGATGGGCAAAGAAACTTTTGCGGAATACGCAAAAACAAATAGACCTAATTCAAGCAAACTTGCAATGAAAAAAGCAGTTAAGCGATTTCTGCTTAACTGCTTGATTTTCAGTGTGGACCAGCTAGGGCTTGAACCTAGGACCTCCAGATTATGAGTCTGTTGCTCTAACCAACTGAGCTACAAGTCCGTTGAATTTTTATTAAATTCGAGTGCAAAGATACTAGATTTTGGGCAAATAACCAAATAAAATCTTAAAAATTTTCTTAGAATCAGAAAAATAGCGTATCTTTGCACCAAATTATGTGCGCACACGTGCGTATGTACTTATTAATCGTACAAAAGAAAAGTATTTCTATTCAGAAATGGACATAGACAAAAACAAAAGAATCGGTCTTACCGACGAACAAGTAAAACAGAGTAGGGAACAGCATGGCAAAAACGTGCTCACCCCTCCTCAACGTACTTCATTATGGAAACTGTATTTGGATAAATATCGCGACCCGATTATCCAGATACTTCTTGTGGCGGCTTTCGTATCCCTCATCCTTGCTTTTATCGAAAAGAATTTCATGGAGACCATCGGTATCTTCGTGGCAGTTTTCCTTGCTACTACCGTGGGCTTCTACTTTGAGCGCGATGCTGCCAAGAAGTTTAATCTGCTTACGGCACTCAGCGAAGAGCAGCCGGTAAAGGTGCGCCGCAATGGTAAGGTGATGGAGATTCCACGCCACGATGTGGTGGTGGGAGATGTGGTGCTCGTGGAAGTGGGCGACGAGGTGCCTGCCGATGGCGAACTCATCGTCTGCAACGACCTGCAGATTAATGAATCTACCCTGACGGGCGAACCCGTTACCGAGAAATCTCTGGAAGGCGGTGGCGATGGAGCCTATCCTCGCAACGTCATCCTCCGTTCTACCATGGTGATGAATGGCAGGGGCGAGTTCGTGGTTACTGCCGTGGGCGATGCTACCGAGATTGGTAAGGTGGCGAAGAAATCTACCGAACAGACTTCGGTGGAGACACCGCTTCACATGCAGCTCGATAAGTTGGCGAAGATGATTTCCAAGGTAGGCTCTGTAGTATCTGTGGCAGCCTTCTTCATCTTCCTGATTCACGATATCCTCACCAACCCGGCATGGGGCGGCAAGGATTATTTCTATATGGCAGAAATCGTGCTGAAATACTTCATGATGGCTGTTACCCTGATTGTGATGGCGGTGCCGGAGGGATTGCCGATGGCGATTACCCTTTCTCTGGCGCTCAACATGCGAAGAATGCTGAAGTCGAACAATCTGGTGCGCAAGCTCCATGCCTGCGAAACCATGGGTGCCGTTACCGTGATCTGTACCGATAAAACCGGTACGCTTACCCAGAACAAGATGCAGGTGAGCGCCCTGGAACTCAAGCAGGGCGATGAGGCGCTGCTCGATACTGCCATCGCCCTCAACTCTACAGCCGAGTTGAATGACGGCAAACCTATCGGAAACCCTACCGAGTCGGCTCTCCTGCTCTGGCTCGATGCCCAGGGCAAGGATTATGAAGAACTCCGCAAGCAGGTGAACGTGCTCAAGCAGTTGCCTTTCTCTACCGAGAGAAAGATGATGGCAACCTTGGCAGAAGTTGATGGCGCGACCTATCTCTTCGTAAAGGGTGCGCCTGAAATCGTGATGAAGAAATGCATCATCGAAGATAGAATGCTGAAACAGACAGCCGAAGAACTCGATGAGTGGCAGCATAAGGCTATGAGAACCCTGGCGTTCGCCTATAAGAAGGTAGAAACTTCTATCATGAGAACATCCAGAACCTCTACTGCCGAAGTGGTAGCACTTCTCGATGCCAACGACCTTCAGTTGCAGGCCATTGCAGCCATTGCCGATCCTATCCGTCCGGATGTTCCTGCCGCCGTGCAGGAGTGCCGCCATGCGGGTATCGAGGTGAAGGTGGTTACGGGTGATACGGCTGCCACCGCCTTGGAGATAGGCAAGCAGATAGGTGTCTTCGAAGATGAACCTGAGAATATCGGAGCAGATGGCTCTCTGACTTCGCTCGACCAGCAGATGATTACGGGCGAACAGTGGGAGGCTCTTTCTGACGAAGAGGCTTACGAACGGGCGAAGGATATCCGTGTGATGAGCCGTGCCCGTCCTACCGATAAGCAGCGACTGGTGGCCATGCTCCAGAAGCGTGGCGAGGTGGTTGCCGTAACAGGCGACGGTACCAACGATGCTCCGGCGCTTCACTATGCCCACGTGGGCTTGTCGCTGGGTTCGGGAACTTCCGTGGCTAAGGAGGCTTCGGATATGACCCTGCTCGATGATTCCTTCAAGTCTATCGCCAACGCCGTGATGTGGGGACGCTCGCTCTATCGCAACCTGCAGCGCTTCCTCTTCTTCCAGTTGGTAGTAAACGTGGCAGCCCTCCTGCTGGTGCTTGGCGGCTCTGTTATCGGAACTGAAATGCCGTTGACGGTAACCCAGATTCTCTGGGTGAACCTTATCATGGATACCTTCGCAGCCCTGGCACTTGCCTCATTGCCTCCATCTCACGAGGTGATGAAGGATAAACCACGCAAGGCATCCGATTTCATCATCAACAAGAGCATCGGTTTCGGCATTCTGTTCTGCGGCATCGTCTTCTTCCTCGTGATGTTTGCCCTGCTGGTTTACTGCGAGCGCAGAGGCAAGGGTGGAGTAGATGTGCATGAACTGACCATGTTCTTCACCACCTTCGTGATGATACAGTTCTGGAACCTCTTCAATGCCAAGGCGCTGATGAGTCATCACACCGCCTTCCGCCATTTCCTGAAGGATAAGGGAATGATTCTGGTGCTTGTACTGGTCTTGGTAGGTCAGTGGATCATCGTAACCTTCGGTGGCGAAATGTTCCGCACCACACCATTGTCGCTCCACGAGTGGCTGCTCATCATCGGTTCCACCTCTGTTGTGCTCTGGGTGGGCGAGCTGTGGAGAGCTTTTAAGAGAATGATAGCAAAGAGAAGATAGAATGAATACAATACATTATAACGATACCGTGCAGTTGCCGCCATGTGTGGCAACCATCGGTTTCTTCGACGGGGTGCATCGGGGACATCAGTTCCTGATTCATCATCTCGTAGAAACGGCACGAAAGGATGGCTTGCAATCCACCGTCATCACCTTCGATGCGCATCCCCGCAAGGTATTGCAGGCGGATTATCAGCCAGAGATGCTGAGTACGCTCGATTCCAAACTGCTGCTGCTTTCGAAGACGGAAGTGGATAATGCCGTGGTGCTGCATTTCGACAAGGCGATGGCTGCGATGTCGGCAAGAGAGTTTATGCAGCAGGTGCTCCACGACCATCTCAACGTAAGGAAACTCTTCATCGGCTACGACCATCGCTTCGGTCACAACCGCGAGGAGACTTTCGAAGATTACGTGCGCTATGGCAAGGAGATGGGCATCGAGGTAATCAGGAACGAAGCCTTCCAGATAGATGGCATCAACATCTCTTCTTCCGTAATCCGCTCTTTCCTGAAAGAGGGAGAAGTGGAGATGGCAGCCCGGTGCCTCGGTTTCCCTTATACCATCATCGGAAAGGTGGTGAACGGATTCCATGAAGGCAGAAAGCTCGGCTTCCCTACAGCCAATCTCGATATCTCTCACTTCGGACAGATGATTCCTGCCCCTGGCGTCTATGCCGTAAAGGTAAGACTGGAGAACTCGGTGGTATGGAAGCGGGGAATGATGAATGTGGGCAACCGTCCGACCTTCAATGGCAAGCAGATAACCCTGGAGACGCATATCTTCAATTTCGATGGCGACATCTACGACCAGCTCCTGCTCGTAGGCTTCATGAAGCGGATAAGGGGCGAACGGAAGTTTGACGGTCCCGAGGAGTTGGCGGCGCAACTGAAGGTGGATGAGCAGACCGTGCTGGATCTCTTCGAAAAGGAAGCGGAATGATAGCAGGAATGCTATTAACTATAAAACAGTTAATTATAAACTATAAAAGCAATGGCAAAGATTAATTTAAAGAGAGGTTTGACGGATGTGGTCCTCTACCTTATTATATTTATAGTAGTACAAATCATCATGATGTATGCCGGTGCTGGAATCTGGGCAGGCATCAAGGGCGAAGGTTATCAGGCAACGCTTCTGGCTGCAAATACGGGCGGTAACGCCATTCTTACGGCGCTTGTTTCGGTGTTCAGCAGTGTCATCACCCTCATCATCTTCCTGAAGACGAAGTGGACGCCGCTTACCCGCAGTTATCTGCTTTCCAAGCCTTGGGGCACGCTTCTCTGGGTGGCATTGTTCTCCCTGGGAACCATCATTCCCCTGTCGTTCCTCTATGAACAGCTGGGCATCGAGATGGATGAGAATACTCAGCAGATATTCTCCTCGCTGATGAAGGAGCCTTGGGGCTATGTAGCGGTCGGCATCCTGGCGCCTCTTGCCGAAGAGGTAGTGTTCCGTGGAGCCATCCTCCGCACCCTGCTGGGCATCATGAGTAAGAAGAACCATTGGGTAGCCATCATCATCTCTGCAGCGTTGTTTGGTTTGGCTCATTTCAATGCGGCACAGTTTATCAATGCCCTTCTGATGGGCTTGCTTCTGGGATGGATGTATTATCGCACCGGCAGTCTTGTTCCGGGCATCCTGCTCCACTGGGTGAACAATACGATGGCGTATGTACTTACCAATATCATGCCGCAGAGCGATGGCAAGCTCATCGACCTCTTCCATGGCGATGAGAAGACTATGTATTACGCCGTAGGCTTCTCGCTCTGCATCATGATTCCAAGCTTCATACAGATGATTATCAGATTAAAGAAAGCAAAGGCTTGATGTTTTTCTGATAGCAACGGCATAACACAATAAAGGCTGCTCCTTCATCACTGAGGGGGCAGCCGTTTTTCTATATATCAACGTAGATTGTAAGTAGAATTATTTGCTGAATGTAATGTTATCCACGTGGTCGTTCACGTAGATATTCGCCATATCTGCGGTCTTGTACCACTTTGGCTTTCCCGGCATATCATCCGAAATCACCTTGCCGTTGATGGTGAAGTTCTCGAAGCGGATGTTCTTCACCTTGCGGCTCTGGTCGTAACCGGCGATGATGCCCATGTTAGGAGCCTCTCCGGTATAGGCGATGTTGCGCAGGGTGATATCCTCGATGCCTCTGCCTGGGGCAGAGCAGTACTTCTTGTTGAAACATACACGCATGTTGAAGAGCATGCCCTTGCGGATGTTGTCTATGCGGAAGTTCTGGAAGGTAACGCCCTTTACCAGGATGTTGTCTCCATTGTTGATGCCGATGCAGCCCTGGTAGTCTATCTGATATTCTGCGTGCTCCAGGATGTCGATGTTGTCATAGAGCACATTGGTTATTTCCTCGTTCTCCGGCGTCTCGCTGTGCAGACCTATCATGATAGGATGAGCCACGTCTGCCCACATCACGAAATCCTTGATGGTGATGTTCCTGCAACCGCCATGATAGTTCTTGCGGGTGCAGTAGATGGTAGAGCAGTCGTCGCTGGTACGTGCAAAGAGATGCTCCTGATACACGTTGTTGCTGGCAAAGATGTTGAAGCCGTCGCCCCAACCATACCAGCTCATCACCTTGGCATTCTTTACGGTTACGGAATCGCTGCCGCCGATAGGCAACTGGGTGGTGAGAGGGCCGTTGATATACACGTTCTTGCTGTATCTCACCATGATACCCTCGTGATGGCCCGGCATTACGATGCCGTGACCGAGAATCTTGACATCTCTTGAGCCGTAGGTGGATAGCCAACCCTTGATGACGGCTCCGTTATCTATGAAAACAGTCTTGCCTGATGCAATGTGAATGGAATCGCCCTTGAAATCGTGAACGCCTGGGCCGAAATACATCAGGTCTTTCTTCTTCTTTACTTTTGGTTTTTCTAAAATGTTGTCTGCGAAGATTTGGAGATTCTGGTAGATGTTGCCGTTGATTTCTACGGAGAGGTAGCGAGGGCGGTCGAGAGAGAATGTCAACGTGTTGCCCTCTTGCTTAGCCTCTATTCCGTAGGAAATCGGACGGATTTTATAACTTTTGATATCCTGAGCAATGCTCTTTACCTGAATTTCAACTTTACCTTCGAATTCAAACTTAGCCACGGATGTAACCTCTGCATTGTGCTTGGCATTCGCCACTCTGTCTACCTTGAAGGCGTAGGTGTCGATGTCTTTCCATTCGCCGTTTGCGATGCGGGCTTTTACCTCGAAGTCTTTCTTGAGTTCGATGCCGGCTGGAGCTTTGGCTATTACCAGACGGTTATTCGCCGCCGTATGCCCCTTGGCTGTCATCGATAGGGTGATGAGGCACAGCATTAGTGTTGTTATTATCTTTTTCATATAGAAAGAGTATTTCTTGGATAATATACTTGTTTTTATTATGAATAAAAATCTCCGTTCAAAAGTTTTGAATGTACGTTCATAAGTATTGAATGTGTATTCAGAACTTTTGAACATAGGTTCAATGCTTTTGAACGAAGAATTCCCTTAACCCTAGAGAATTTTCTCTCGAGGGCTTTTTTATTTTTCCATTCGTCGCGTTGTGATTTTACCAGCCTGGGTTCTGTGTCAACGCAGGGTTCAGACGAATCTGCTGCAATGGGATGGCGTCGAGATAGTCGCGCTGGGTGTAGTGCAGGTTCTCGGCGAGGGTAGCTATGGAGCGACCATAGTCAGGATCTTCCTTGCCTGTGCCTTCATATACCCCATACAGCAATGGATACTTCTCAGGATAGT
>ERZ1026852.850-NODE-850-length-17758-cov-34.547421_pt1 | contig 17758 bp, 16 predicted proteins | sample MGYA00380156_ERZ1026852 | MGnify/ENA primary metagenome ERZ1026852 (study PRJEB33269, sample SAMEA4719792) | human gut metagenome | biome: human-associated habitat; feature: organic feature; material: feces | place: Cameroon | collected 2013-10 ...
ATATTAATAACTTATATTATAATCGTCCTGGCTAAACGGGACACTAGTGATATTGCATCATGAGATAAATAACAGCTATGAGTCTTCAAGTATTTATACCAGCAACGAACTTACAGGCATTGCAGGAAGAAGTTACAAACTCACCATTGAGACCAAGGACGGGAAAAAACTAGAAGCAACAACATCCATTCCTTATCCACCCGAGATTTTAGAGAAAGGTATCAGTCAAGATCTCGGCAAGGGAAAATATAATCTCTATGCCAAGATAGAAGACGATTTGGCTCAACACAGATTCTATAAGGTATTTGTCAATTTAGATAAGACACATCAAGAAGAGTTTCACAGCTCTTTCTTGGGAGAAAGCGACAATGAACTTTTCGACAAGCCAAATCCTAAATTACCGATATATGGCTTTTCCAGAAACAAAAAGGAGAACAGCCACGTTTCCTTTCTGGCAAACGAGCAAGTTTCCGTTAAATTATGCAGAGTGGATAGTTTCGCTTACAACTATTGGAGCGAATATGCAAAGATGTTAGAACTATCAAGAAACCCAATATTCACCTACCAACATAATCTCCCCACAAACATAAAAGGAGGAATTGGTTACTGGTTGGGATATGGAGCTTCACGATTTTCAATCACCATTCCTTAGTTCATTTGATAGCGATTCTTTCAAACATACGTTTGTCTTTTTCGAAATGCAAAATTGCAAAAATATCACCATGATTGTAGGATAAGGGCAGAAAAACTGACACCATATACATGATTTCCAGACCAATACCTGCCAAAACGACCAGGCTGCCTAAGGAAACCAAAGTATATTTTAATCTTTTCTTCATTACATTTTATCTTTTAGTTGTTTTCAGGGGGACAAAGATAATGAATTTATCCGAAACAGCATAGAAAGTTGGGGGATAAATGTATGAAATGCCATTCTGTATGTACCAAATGACAAAGAGGAGGCGCCATAAGTCTAAATTATAGTTGGCGCATAACAGTTGACCTACGCATGCACATCACCTGTTGTGCAAGCGCATATCAGGTGATATGCAAGCGCACAACAGCTGTTGTGCGACCGGAGATACTAACTAACTCAAAAACATATACTATCTTTTCTAACAACTTATACTATGTTTTCCAACAACATATCAGTAACATTCCAACAAACAAAAAAAGGTGAATCATTAACTTATGACACACCCTCTTAGCTAAATCAGACACACAACTGATCTTACCTTATAAAATTATACACAAACTCATAATCCCCTTTCTGGAACATCATCTCCATTTTCCATAAGACCTTCAACATGAAACTCAAGTTCTTTAGGATTATTCATAAGAAAAAAGAGAAAAACTTTGGTACTTTCAAATATTAATCGTAATTTTGCAACATATTAGAGTAACCAAAATTAAGGAGGATTATTATATGACTAAAATAATGTCAAACTCAAAAGAACGACTAAACGATAAAGCCCAACGCTTTTTCGAGGATAGCTGTACCGTTCAAGAACCAACAGTAGCCTATCGTCACGATTATGCAACTGAGACTCAAAACGAATCCGAAGAATATCCTTTTACGGCATCATGCAATAATGACGAGTTGGCGAATCATGTCTTAGCTCGTGAAGAAGAATATGCAAGAACAGGCAACGCCGTTGACTTTCTAGAAATGATGGCCGATTTCAAAAACGAATTCGAATGGTAAACATACGAGTATTACCACCAACCCAAGAAGACATACGCTATTGTATCTTTGGTACACCAAACGTTCTCAACAAGCATTATTGAGACAATTCAAAAGGAAACTATAAAAACTTAGCGAGCTGAAGGATTACTCCCTTTTGCTCGCTATATTTTTATCTTCTACCATTTCACCACCACTATAATCCTTATCGTCGATGGGGAAAATATAGTTGCGTATATTACTTTACATTATTGTTCCCTGATAAAGACTTTTCTGAACGTTTTTAAAAGAAAACATCCAATACTTCCTCAAACACATCATTAGGACTCACTTTATTGAAGAGACACATAGAAGTTTTGAGCTTCAGCACGTCAATTCCGCTTCCCATGATATATTTGATGTCCTTATCCTTGTGGAGCAAGAGCGCCTTGCAGCATTCACGGAGTCTATCACCCAGAATTTCATGTTCAACATAGGCTCTGGCTTCACCCTCGCCATCCAAGCCATAGTATTTTGAATTGTAACTATGTCCGAGTCCCTTCTGTTGCGGGAAGATATACCATATCCAATGGCTTTGTTTTCTACCTCCTTTCAGTTCACTTAAAGCCTGGGTATAGGCAACCTCCTGTGCATCCAGAAAACGCAAGAGATCATAGTGTGGCTGCTGAGCCTTTAGATATTCGATAATGTCCGAAGGTGTAGAATCGGACGCCAAGCTTTCACCAGCGACAATTTTTTCATTATCAATTCGTTTGGGGCATTTACCGGGAACGAATAAAGCACTCAAAGACTTCACAAAAGTGACACTTAATTTCAAAAAATTCATCCTCGTTTTAACGTTTTATTAAATTCTACAGCAGTTCCGTTCGCAAATGGATTGGGAGCAATAACCTTACCTTATTTGGAAGTAGAAGATACGGGAACATACACCCCATAATTCTCACAAACTTCTTTTTGAGAAACAAACCATGAATAATCATTTTCCTTGTCCGAAGGGCAGATAGTCATTTTTACGAAATTGCTAATTCTCAACTCTAGATGAAGGAAATCATGTGCCGACAATATATCATTAGCACATTCAGTAATAAACGATTCATCTTGCATTAACTCTTTGGCTCCATTCCAATGAATCTTGACAAGATACTCCTTACCAGGCATCAATGCTGCTTTAGTTACAAACGCAGCTTGCTGTGTTTGCATATTCAGAAAATTGGCAGAATTCCAAACTTCAGCGTAAGGAACAAAACCTCCCGGTAAGAGATAATATTGTCCGAGCTCATTTCTCTTACGCACTTTCTTGGAATTAAATCGAAAATATACACGATCCTCTATCTCTACTAGGTTCCCGGAGATATTTTTTACGCCAATATGATATGTAACGCCATAGTTGGTTATCATATAACCATCCAATCTAAATTGCAAGCCATTGGCTACAAAACCATTAAACCCTTCTTTATCCATAGTTTTATTCATTATTGATTGCTATTTCATTTGTATATAACCTCAAATGAAGCGATGCCCAGTCATCGCTTCTTTCTGAAAATGGCATTCAACACCATCTTACCCACTTTTCTTTCTAATCCAGCCTTAGAGGTTGGAATCCCCGTCTCACGTGCAAACTTCTGTTTAGCCTGCGTGATACCGAGTGCCCGATTTAAGGAGAATGAAACTCCTGGTATTTTAAACTTTGACATAAACTAATCATAAAATTTATTGCCGCAATTAGGACAAGTAAAACTATGAACATAACTACCATCTTGATGTTGCAAACCAGTACTCCATCGACTCGCATGACATAATGTTCCACACTTCGGACAACGCTTAGTTATCTTACGGCGTTTGTCACCTGCCTTTTTACACAGAAAAAAAAGAAAAGCTACTCCCAAAAGTGTCATTATTAAATGTTCCATTTCATTTTGTTTTAAAATTAATAATCGTAAATATTGGCGTACCTGCATAGTTCTGTGGATGAGGTTATCCAAAGATGCTACATAGCCTATACATAAAGAATTTTACATCAATTACTCTATGCAGATATACCCTATTTTTTTTGACCTTAGAGTTAAATGATAGGGTGTCCAGTTCTACAAGATTTTTAGAGAATATGCAAGACGGGGTTAACCGATGGCTTACAAAATAACTAATTTTTGACAATAACTACCTCTGCACGACGTAGCAAATTACCATTCCTAGTATAACCTTCCTTCTCCACTGAAAGGATATAACCATTTTGGTGTTCAGGTGCAGGTTCTGTATCAGTAACTGTACACAAGTCATCATTCGAGAATCCGTCTTCAAACAAAATCTTCTTTACACCGTGTTTTCCCAACATAGTGCCGATTTTTTTCTTGACATTTGTGAGACGTTTGATAGCCTTTTGGCTATCCTCTGACTGATTCCACGAATGATCTGCGATAACTTTTTCTTCTCTGGTGAAAACATCTAGAATCGATATCACATCCAGAAATATCTCATCTTTATCCTTTTCACTTTTGACTTGATTTTCTTCTAGCTCGCACGAGAGCATCTTATTACTTTTCAGAATATCTGAAAGTTTATTTTCAATTTCTTCAAACATTATGATTTATATTTATCTAAGTTCAACGTATCAAGGTCGACTTTCTTACTTTTTGTAGTGGTACTTATAGGAGCAAAGTTATCTAGACCTTTAAATACTGGATATGTGAAGTCTACAGCTAAGCGACGTGCAGGACTATGAAGTTCTTTCTGTGCAGCTGCGACTTCTCTAGGACTATTTTTTTTTAGTCTTAGAGCTTTTACCTGCGCCTTCACGATGTCTACTTTAGTAGCATCTTGCGAAATACCTAAAACAATATATGGGTTGTTCATCTTATGCCAAATCTAAATATAATTGTAATGCATTCTTAAGTCTAATTCCCTCAGCGTTAAGAGTGGAACCATAAACTGTGCCACCAGTAAGGAGGCTTCTAGCGTCATAAGGTAACGAGTTGAGTATATTCTCTCGTTCTTCCCGAAGTGAGCTTGCACATGACTTATATATAGTACTTTTCTTATACTTCAATTTATTAAATACAGTCATGACAGTAGATTTTCCATCTTTGTCAGGAATCACATATTCTCTAATACACATGCCAACTAACGTGCAAAGGTTTTCACATACACGCTTATTGTTTTGATGTGCTTCATATAACGGATAAACCTTTTGTAATGCAGAATAGTATGGGATCTCGTTTTTGTTAACCTCATCCACAATCTGACTTAATTGAAGGTTTATTGATGCTTCTTCTGCTTCATCTTTAATGTGTGATAATCGTAAACGTAGCGATTCTGAGTTTGCAGATATCGTTGCAAGTCCTTTGATGCTATCAAGATGATCAGAAATAACAGCGACCATAACAACTTGTTCCGTAAGCGTCTTCTCAACATTCGGTTCAAATTCCCGTCCAGTCTTGCTAAGTACAGTCTTTAATGTACTTAGGTCTGTAGATTTCTCTTCTGTTACATATTTGCCAATCAAAGCTTCTATGACGTTACCTATATTATCCTTTAAGCGCGAACAATTCTTAGCAACCTCATAGACAGAGACCATATCCTCGAGTCCAGTTGCCAAATCAAGCTTTTCATCATTGAATTCACCCACCACACATTGGTTGATATGGTTTCCAAACATATATGCTATTGTGCTGTCATTTATTAGACGACATATAGGGATGAAGAGTGACATAACAGTTTTGTAGTCAGCTTCATCCTTGATAAGTGAAGATAAAGCATTCTGAAGATTGGCAACAAATGATGAATATAAATCAGGAAACTCTCGTATAGAGTCTATAGCACTATCACAGAAAGCACTATTTACCTGTACAACCGATTTTGTCAGAATTGCTTTTGAGCAGTCATCAATAGCTGTTGTTGCCGTTTTGTAATCACCATATACTCCACTTGTCAGATTATACATTAATCCCACTTTAAGAATATTTTCATTTCCGTAATTGTCATACTCATAGTCGAGTGTACCTTTAATCTCGTTTATACATTTACGGGTGTTATTTGCAAGATAAGGCGCTGCTATCATACATGGATGATCTAAGTTTAATTTCACGAGTGAATCCATTGCATCTTTTTGAGTGTCATAGAATTGTCTGTAAAAATTATCAAGAGATTCAATGGCAGCCTCGAAACGCCCCAACAAACTTTGCTGAACCTCACAGATAGAAATGACAGATCCCTCTATGGCTTCGTCAAAATTCACATTATCTGGCAATGTGTCAAATGATTCATCCTTACTACCGCCCATTGAGTTATCCAATGTGAATGTGTATGAATCATCCCATGAAGTGTAGTCGAGAGACTGAACAAACAGCTGATCTCTATAGACTGCTGTGAGCCAGTAGGATATTACTTCTTTGTAATTGAGCTTATTCAGCAAACCATTTTCAGCAATACCTAGACATGCAATCGCAACATTTCTTAAATAAATATCATCCAGGAACCAACTAACACCAGTATCCTTTAATAGCTTAAGAGCAAGCTTATAGTCTCCTTCCTCAAATGATTTTGAAAGTATATAGGATTGTATTGACTCTTTAAGACTAATAATTTTTGAATGAACATTTTCAAGATATGGAGAAATGGTGGCATCATAACTATCAATTTTAGACGCTAGTTTCGTCGCGTCTGACAAAGACATCTTGCCTGTAGTCATATCTTCAATGGATGCATTCAGTTCTGCCAATGAAGCTTCTGCTTCCACTATATATTCATTATTACAAATGTCAATGAGTTCGTCTTCGTTAGGTAGATGCTCCTTTATAAAGTCAAGAGCATTCTTTGCACTTGTATTCTTTATCAGCCAAATACAATAACGATAAGAGAGATCCTTTTTCTCCTTTGCAAATCCAACATAACTCAATACCTTAAGGACATCTTCTTCATTGAGAGAAGTTCCTTTTTTGAGTTGACATATTGTTGTTCGAATTTTAGCCCAGGTTTTAGTGCGTACATCTCCGATGCTACTAAGACGATTATATGAAGAAATAGCTTTATCTATATTTCCTACACCTTCTTGTTTGTAGCCTTCCGTCTTATGAATTACAACAAGTTCGGAGTTGATGTTTTTTAAAAGCTCTTTCTCTTTGTCTGTATAGCAATTTTCCGACACGTAAGTGCAGAGCTTCTGTAAGTGGCTTGTAGAATCTTCATAGGTCATCTCTAGGGCTTTGGTAAGTTCTGCTTGGAACAAACTATCCCAAAGTCCAATAATAATATCACTATTTAATTTCTTGATATCAACCTCATTTGCTGACAGAGTGTCAAAGCAAGAGTAAATAGAAGCGGCAATCTCATTTGATGCGGCAATCTTGGATAGATAGCCTGCAACAATTACAAGATATTTCTCATACCAATCAGAAGAATATAACTTAAGTGACAGACACAATCTCCGAGCTTCGATGATGTTATCCGTTTTAACATGCTTATCGATAACATCAATGAAGGACTTAAGCGCTTTGACAAAAGTTGGCTTATAAGTTTCCTGATCAAAGGGATTTGAGTGTTTCGTGTCAAATGAAAGACACTCTGTGAGATACTCTTCCTTTTTATCTAAAGATTGAACTTTTTTATAGTTTTTATATGCAACCAAAGCAAGACTTGGTTCGGCATCTTTATGGTGGCCAATTAATTCTTGCAATACCGTTTTTGCCTTGTCTAAATCTCCATTTATAATCAAAAAGGTAGCAACATCATGCTTTTCTTGGAAAAGATTAGCATCGGCGAATTTAGAAAGACCACGATTTATCAGCTGCAGTTTTCCATCTGCCTCCAAAGTTGGAATAGTCTTGAGAATAACAGCAACATAAGGAGTATGCACGTTCATTCCTTTTGCATCTAATCTTTCAAATATGTCTAGAGCATATGAATAGTCCTTGAATGCAAATATGCAATCAAAGAATTCTTTCTGTGTTGCAACTAATCGTTTAGATACAGTAAACCATTCAACCAAGAATTCTGTTACTTCTTTGAAGAAAGGATACTTATCATTTACAAACTCGGCTAAAAGCTTTGCGTCTTGATTTTTTTTCCAAACTTTGGAGAACTCTGATAAAGCTATATCTTTCTCTGTCATCTCTTTGACAACAGAAATACTTGTCGATATATATTTATTGTATATCGTATTATCTCCGAACAAGTCATATGTTCTAGCAAGGAGTTCTTGCTTATACTTATTGGCAATTTTTGCTTGCTTACATAACTTGTCTACAACTTCAATATAGTCAGCCTTTATGTCCTTCCCAATATCCCTCCTAAGGAACTGGAGTTTAGACAATTGCTCTAATGTATCAAGTATGTAGAAGTTATCCCCAAATAATTTTATCATTTTGAGGAGTGAACTAGTAAATGTAGCTTTTTGAGTTAAGCTATCGGTATTGTCTATGAAATAGCTTATAACATCTTTTGCTATTGGTTCTGATGGGCACGCAAATTTCTCAACCAGAGAAACATCTGGGGTATGCTTCCATACTCTCTTAAAAAGACTAAGACGATTATCCTGTGAGGCGTTGCCAATTGAGAGAGTGCCAGATTCCAGATACGCATCCGCAAATGTACTTGAATATGGGACAAAAGGTTCTAGTCCATCAATCAAATCTGATGGATTCTCAGCCTTGATATAATTTAGAATATCCTTAGCATTTAATGTTTTCTTAAATGGAGAATTGCCATTCTTATATATATCCAAAGCTATTGCTATGCAGTCATTTATTGCTTGCTTATGGGACTTCTTCGCTAAGCAATTAGCCAGTAAATAGGCTCTATCTAGTTTTTGGGATTTATGTAGCCTTGTTACTGTTCCTAATATTGCATCTTCAACCTCCTTATCAACATTATTGCAATAAGTATCAATGGTTGACAATGCAGATTTATATGAAGTATCATATTCAACTGCATTAAGACTCACATATAAGGAACATATACGATTCTTTTGGGCAAAAGCAGTGTTACCTCTTTTGTCTATTTCTATAGCCTTTAGGAAACGAGATGCTCTTGCGTATTTTTTGTTTTTGAAATCGTTATCTGCAGTTGCCTCGATATGTCTTACCACTCTAGTATGATAAGGTATCAAATCATTTTTTCCAAAAGGAGCTCTGGCCAAAAGATTTTTTATCTTGCTAAGATTCTCAAGTTCATCCTTGCCTGATTCTGCAATTTCACAATACATCTTAGCCAAATGCTCGGCAGCATCTGGTTGCTTGCCCAAAATATCCATATAGATCTGTTCGGCTCTGGAAATATCGTTTGAAGCATACAATTCATCAGCAGAATTCAATATATGGTTATAATATTTATCCTTAATCCATGTAATTAGTCCCATATCACTTTTTAAGTTTTAAAATATCTCCTGGCTCTAATGGCTTTTTCATAACAGCCTCAATTTCCTTATAACGCCTCTCTGTATTATAGAGCTTTCGACTTATTTTACACGGAGAATCGTTCTTACGAACAACATATAAGGTATCGCCAGTTTCTGCGCTTTGTACATGACTGGTATGAACATTTTGCTTTGTAAGTTCAAATTCTTTCTTGAGAGTGTTGATGGAATCTCTCAATATAGAAAGCTCACTACTATCCGTCTTTTTTGATGGTTTCTCGCAGAGCATTAAATATGAAGCACCAGCAAGTACCACAACGGCCAAAGCCGCTGTGGTAATCTTCCATATTTTAGCACCAGAAGGGACAATTGGTTGAGATGCTTTGTTGGCCTCATGAAGCATTCTATATATAGACAAGTCTGTTCCACAACATGGACAAACCACATCTTCTTGATGAAAATCTTTTATCCCAACTTTGCCACAAACAGGGCATATAATTTGATCGTTGTTTTTAACCATTTTTCAATGCAGTCTTAATATCAATACCTCCTCCAGCTACTCTGAGCAAATCAGAATTTGATGAAATTAAATCTCTGACAGTGTCAATGTCATGACGTTCAAGAGCTTTCATCATATCTGCAAATGCCTTGTCGGCACGTGCTGCAGTTGCAGGATCCAAGGAGTTACCCATAGCTACAATCTTGAACATGAACATAGTTGTGAACAAACTATATTTCTCGGTCAGAGATTCCAGTTTCTTCAAAGCAACAACACGTCCCATCGGATTTGAAGAGTCTTCTGCCTTTGTTATATTCTCGCGCATATCACTCTCATCCTCAGAACTGATATATCTACTGAATGTTCCAAGTAGAATCTTAGCAATTATTAGAGCAGTAGACTCATTACTTTCGTCAGGAAGATGGGCATCGTTAGTTGCAAGATTAGTTTTATTCTCTAAATCTTGCCATTCGCTAGCATCTTCTTTTAAATTACCAGCCGAGATAGTATCAATTACTTCTTGAATCTTACTTGTGAATTCAGATTTCTTACTATCGCTTATAGAAGAATCGCCCAAAACTTGTTCTAGAGATTCGGAAATCTCCTTAAGACACTTTGAGTCTTTATTACCTCTGCCGAGAACTACATTTGTTTTCTTACCAGTTTTGTCAACTTTAACGGTTACAGACAACACTTCACTTTCAGTCAGATTGAATGTAAAGGTTAAATTGCTGTCAACAGGCAGATTCTCTGCAATAGTAAAGAAGCCAGAAGCAATCTTCTCAAGATTACCATCCTCTGCATCAGACAGGATAACAAGCTCAACTATCTTTTGATTATCTGTAGATGTTTTATACTTTCTACTAATTTCAAACGGCAGCAACTCATTAGCTTCGATAATTTTATCGTTGCCAGATTCAAGCTTAATGTAGTAATTATGCTTTGTCGTATAAGTAACCAGGATAGGTGGTTCTTCTTCACCTTCTTCAGTAGCATTCAACTTTGCTCCACAGTGTGGACATACATCAACATCCTTGTTTACCATCTCACCACAAGAAGGACATTCGAACTCATCACTAAGAGCATGCGCAAGGATAGCAGCACCTTCAGCTATAGCAAGCATAGGCTTTTCCGAAGAAAGAATTTTTTCTTCTCCATATTTATCGACAAGCATCTTTCGTACAAGAGGAATGCATGATGATCCTCCTACCAAAAGAATATTGTCTACGGTCTCTATCGGATATCCCGTCTTGTCTAGCAGTTCATCTACAAGTTCTATAGTACGCTGTATCAAAGGACGAATAAGTGACTCAAATTGATCTCTAGTGACACTAACGTCAATATCAACCATATCACCATCTTCAGTTTCCAACTCACCGAAAATTTCAATACTAGCAGAATTCGAATTGCTCAATTGTTTTTTTGCACCTTCGATCTGTTTCTTTAGCTCTCCTTGGAAAGCAAAACGCTTTCTATTGTCTAACGCCTCTATTATCTCTTGAACATTAACATCATTTTCTTTGTTAGTCTGCTCAAAAACATAATTCATGAGGGCTTTGTCTATGTCGTCACCTCCAAGCCATCTATCACCACCGGTACCAGACTCAATAAAGTTGCCACCTGAAGCAACAAGGATTGAGAGGTCGAAGGTACCACCGCCGAAGTCATAGACAAGGAATACTTTTTCCTCATCTTTACCCATTTTGTCAACACCATATGATATGGCTGCCGCTGTAGGCTCTGCAAGAAGGCGCTGTACCTTTAATCCAGCTAATTCGGCAGCTTTACGAGTAGCTGTCTTTTGTTTTTCGTTGAAGTATGCAGGAACAGTAATTACAGCATGAGTTATTTCTCCAAGTTTTACAGAAGCATCATCTTTCAACTGTCGCAATATCTGCGCACTTATTTGCTCTGGAGTATATTGTTTACCATTCAATATCACAGCAACAGACTCGTCTGTACCACCGGCCAACTTATCAATGCCATAAGGATACAAGCTTCTCTGAGTTTTCATTTTTTGAACCTGTTCATCGGAAATCGCAGCTCCCATCAATCGCTTAACTGAGACAACTATATTGGGAGCATATTTTTTCCAAGAATTGTAGGGAGAATTACCAACTACAAAATCTCCTGTCTTTCTATCTACTGCAACACAAGAACGGCACAGTTCTTGATTGTCAGGCCCAGTAGTAATTGTTCTTACACTGGTGTCTTTAAAGGCTACGACCGAATTGGTTGTACCTAAATCGATTCCAATTGCTTTTGCCATATTTTAAAATTTATAATGAATACATGTTTGATTCTAACCACTTTATTTGTTTATTGATTCTGTCATCAGAACATCCCAAGGATAATGCTTTTTTGTAAGCATCATAAGCTTTTCCTAACTGGTGTTGATATGTATACACATCACCTATGTATGAGTATATTATACCATCGCTGTATGTACAACGTCTCGGGCATTTGAATCTCAACGAGTTCTCAAAAAGGCGAAGTGCTTTATCACATTCTTCTTTTTTAAAAGCTTCCAATGCTTTTTTGACCATAACTTCTCGTTTACTAATATGCTCTGAAAAAACATACTTCCAAGGAAGCATTATCGAAATGCCTTCTTCATCAGCAAAAAAAAGTTGTTCATCCTTACACTTGAATCCACACTTTTCTGCGACTCTTCTAGAAGCTTTATTCTCTGTGCTGATAAACAAAACAACAGACTCGACCCCTGCTTCTTTAGTCTCTTTTCTCATGTTCATCAGAGCTTCTGATGCGAGACCATAGTTCCTATAATCAGGAAGAACAGCATATGTTACGTAGCCAATAGTCAGATTGTTTTCTTGTTCTATTTGGCAAGTTATCATGCCAACTGGCTCAGAATCCATGGTTTCAATGACATATGGGAAAGCCAGACCACGTTTAAAATAATCCATGGTTTGCTTAAAGAAGGAGTCTATATCATCTCCATACTTACCTAAAGTTAAATACTTTTTAAAGTCTTTATCACTACACAATTCTTTAACAAAAGTCTCATCACTATGGGTAAGAAAACGGAGTCTCGTGATGGGAGGCTTATGTTCCCTGATATCGTAAGTATATTCTCGTTCTGCAACATCGTTACTCATGACAAATGTAATCTCTGTATCTCTGTTTGCTAGTATGCGAACAGAATTAAGATGGGAAACATCTGTTATGTGACCACGATAATGCAATTTTATACAATCACACTCCTCTGCCTTCCACCTTATGGTGGTAGGTTTAGACGGCGTAATCTCATCGTAGTCAAAACGACTTAAATATGGAGATACAGCATCACAGACTTCGCACTCTATGACGTCGTCTGTGTTTACTGTTTCACATTGTCTACATAACCAGCTCATATTTTGTCTGATGGTATTCCAAAAGAATAAACACGTTCTGCCACTTCATTTTTAAGGATAAAGGACAAAAATGTTATATTTGTTACTAGTCGAATTTTTGCCTTCTTCCAGGATGTTACATCATATGTTTTTCCTTCATATTTTACAATTATCTGTAATGCATTCTCTATCTGCCAGACGATTAACGCATGTACCGAATCTATATAATCATAATGAAAACATGCCATGAATGGCGCTATACCATTGCATACTTCACAAACAGCGGTTTCGTCTGTATTAAGAGATTCGCATAACTTACATTGCCATCCCATTACTTGTCTGCAATTTTTAGTCCAGAACCTCTTAATTTAGAGGTACCTACTTTAGGTTCGACTTTTGTTTCTGAATCTGTACCAGAACTTCTGAACGTCGATTTCGTTGTACCAGTAGTTTCTGTTCTGCCACCAGTAACTGATCCGCTAGTTCTAACAGGTCTGACACCTGGACCAAATCTCAGAGCTGGCTTCTTTACAGCAGGTTTATCACTACTTGCTGTGGAGAAACCACTATCAGCATATTCAGGCTTAACATCTTTGAGGACATTAAATACTTCACCTATGGTAGGACGGTTTTCAGGATCTTTAGACAGCATCTTTTGAATAAGAGATTCTATCTGAATAGGCAATCTCTTGCTAAAAGACACACTATGTCCCTCATTTACACAAGTCCATGTGTTTTTGAATTCTCCAGGAAGAATAGGCTTCTCGCCTGTGAAATACTCACAAAATATAATGCCTAAAGTAAAGATATCCGACTTACAGGTAAGGGTGTTACCTTCTATTTCCTCATCTTCGTCCATAATATAGGCAGCTTGTTCAGGAGAGTAATACTCTGGAGTTCCAACAAGGTTTTCTCTATCAGACGGTGGATTACACTCAAAATAACTGTCGTCAAAATCTATGAGTTTTACCACATAGCCTATCATCGCTTCTTTAATTGGAAGATTGTCTGGCTTAAGGTCGCCATGTACAATTTTCAAACCATGGAGAATTCTTATGCTATGGACAGCTGACTTGGCAATCAAAAGGACTTTATCTAAAGGGAGTTTTGATATTTCACTACATGGCAGTGTTGAAATATCAATTTTTTCAGTCACCTTATAGTAAGAGGCCCCTTCTCTAAAGAAATCAATTGCATAGATTAGATTGCCACCTGTTCCTGCGCAACACTTTCCAATAGCATTGTTTAGATCACGATGATGTTTCTCAAAAGCGTCACATGCACGACGCTTTTGCTCTTTAATACGATCACTTCCTGGGCTATCAGGTGTTGGATATTTTGGTGCAAGAAATTCCTTGATAAAGTATATTTTACCTCCTTTATCAGCAAAAGAAATCTTGCTCATACCTCCAGCAACCTTAAAGTCCTCTAGAATATGATAACCATGTATATTTTCATCTTTAAGCATCTATTATCTGATTAAATTTAATAATTTCTCAAAAAGAGATTCTGCTTCGCTAGGATCCGGCATGGCCTTAATCCTTCGTCTTACAACAATAATAGCACCATCGTCTGGGTCTAGCTTGCTAATACTATTTTTTTCTTCTGAAACAGAATCCTTCATATCGGCAGTCTCCGGCGAATATGATTTTCCTCTTAATCCAACATTTCCTTCGTTTGAAGACTTTGAACTATCTTTGATTTGAAGTTCAGCAGCAACAGCCTCGGCTTTTGCTTCTTTTGACGAAGTGGACGCTTTTGCAGAATCAATGTCACGCTTTTCTTCATTTTCTGATAATGTGGCTTCTGCCTTCTCTTTAGACATAGATTCTACTACTTCTTCTTTGTCAGGTGAATCTGCTGCTAAAAGAGTTTCTGACGATTTAAGTTCTTCAGAATTTTTCTCACTTTTTTCTTCATCAGAAACAATATGAGTAGTCTCGGGGACTTCAGTTTCGGGAGATGAAGCATCAGTACCTATAACATCTTTAGTTGTCTCCTCAATATTTATTTCTGACAACTCGTCTTTTTCTGGAGATTTATTTTCATCTTGCGTAGATATTTCTTCTGGTTCTGCGGACTCATTTAGATATTTTAAATAGGATTCTCTGTATGCGCTCCAACCTTCTTGTATAAAACCTTCCAGGGAGTTCTTTTTTTCTTCTAAATCAATGGAGATTCGACTGATTTCGTCTTGGATTTTGTAAATCTCCGCAAGTTCTGGTATTTCCGTCTTTTCAAAAGATGCTTTTAGCTCATCAAAGCTCTCGTAACCAATTGCACAAAGAGAAAGGGATACGTCATCACCAGTAACTTTGGCAAACGCATCCTTAACGTATAAGCACCATCCATCTTCGTCAGAAGAATTCTTAAGACCTGCTAGAAGAACATTTTGAAAGTGCATCGGTGTTAGGAAATATCCAAAACAGCCATCAGTTGCACTAATCAAGATATATTTACCCTGGACTGTTATTGCTTTCTGATTGATAAAAAAATCCCTATCAGCACACACACAGTTTGAAAGAGCTGCATCATTTCTTAAATTTTCCAAAGGATCCAACTCCGTATCCAAATCATCCTTAGATATTTGGAAGAATCCATCCTGAGTCCATAAGAAATTACGCGAATCTCCAGCCCAATAACTATTTACTAAGGAACCTTCGTCTGTGATTTGACTTGTTATTAATGCCAATGTCGTAGGATAATCTCTTACCAAACGACTTCTAAGTCCTGATGCCTTAGCAGGGAATTTACTCTTTTCTTGCTCTAAGCGAGACTTGGCTGTTTGTCTTATTCCTTCTGCATCAATAGTACTTGTAGTACTTTCATCTGCCTTATGGCGTATGTAGTTCTCAACTGCGTCTTTTACTATTCTAGAAGCAACATATGCTTTGGTATGTTCGCCAAGGTCAGATTTACACATAGCCGCACCAGACCCTCCCATACCATCGAATACACCGACAGCACAGAAATCATCTGTAAAAAGGAAGAGAGGGGCTGAGTCTTCCCCATGACCCTCTCTCTTTTCTGTCATGAACTTAATGCTTATGGATTTCATGTTAGATAGAATTTACAATAGTAGAAAGTATTGTCTCGTAGTCAACATCTTCCAAACCAGCACCAGCCTTTGCTGGGTGATGAATGGTGTTGCTCCAGTTCATGCCAATTTCTGTCCATGCGCTTGCATCTGGAGCAAATATAACCAGTCTCTTTGCAGACTTTCTCATTTTACCAGACTGCTCATCTTCCCACCAATCAGTCAACTCATCGAAATCGACAGGCATATTTGCAGGGTATTGAGGATTCTCTTTACCAACACCAAGAGGATGGGTTGATGCATCAGACCAAACTACAACAACGTGTCTTCTCTTGTCGCCACCTGTTGTCCAATCAGAATCGATAGCCATTGCCAGAGCTTCCAAACCATTTTCAGGTTCGTCACCACCACCTGAAGGACGTAATTTAGAAACAAAATTCTTGAACTCGCTTTCGCAATCTGGAATATTCAGGAAGCCTGTGTCCTCAACAGCAGCACTACCATCTACCGCGAAATCACGGAAAGCGATTGCACGAATACGTAATTCAGATATTTCTTTTCCTTTTTCATCACAACGAGCGTGTAAATCAGGGTAGAACTTGAGAGCGTTGTTCTTTACTGTATCTAGTAAATCGCCCATACTTCCTGTGCAGTCTATGCACATTACAATGTCAACATTGTACTTTAATCCTTGTCCAGTCATAGCACTAATTTTATACCCTGTCCCCATGGGGCGTTATTATTGTTAATCGTTATTTCGATGGGTACGTGGGAACAAAACTTTCGACTGCCGGCCCTCAATATTTCCATATTTAAAGACTACCTAGCAGAGCATCAAGTATTACGTCTCATCTTTTCGTTTGATATGCCCATTCTTATTGCAACTACCATCAGAGTTTACTCTTCCTGTTTTGTTACTTTGTCATGAGCTACTAGGAAAAACTAAAAATTACTAAACTTTTTTTACAAATCTACTGTTCCTGTCTGCTTTTTATTGGTAAATCCGGAATACTAGCCCCCAAAAAGAAATAACCACTAAAGAAAATGTAAAATTATGTAATTTGTATGGTTCGCATGGCAACATCCTTCTAGGTCAGATTTAGATATGACAGTCTTGTTTAACTTATAGAGATAAATGCAACTATCTGCGAATTCAACAAGCAAACGCAAAATTACATAATATTTTTACAAAAACACTTCTTTGGTGTTAAGAAATTCAATTTCTTTCTTTGCCTCTCATTTGCCCAAGTTTAACATAGCTAAACCGTTTCTCTTGCAATATCACCCAGTCAGCAATTTCAATTTGCGTTACTGTGTACTACAAAGTCAGATTTTTCTAAAAAGGCATAAAGTATGCTCTTGCATAATAAAAATGGAATTTATTCTATTAATTCTATAAATGCGCTCGGAATATACGCAGTCACAACTGTCACCAAGTCATCTACAACAACCCCAACTCTCTGTTGTCCTTGCCAGCGTGCAATTCTTCCAACCACCCCTTTGAATACACCATCAATAACCTTTACCAACTGTCCTTTCTCGAACTTTGGCACTTCGACAAATGACACGATGGTATTGTCCGCATCGGCAGCACAGATGATTTTGAGACTTTCCATCTGATAGTCGGGAACTATCAATGGAATTTTCTCTATTCTGCGCCCAACGTGGACGTGGCGATAATAAAAGCGGAGAAATGGGAGGTTTACGTTGTCGTAAACAAAAGATTTGAGTTGTTCTTCTGTACCATAGGCGAAGAAGATATTTGGCAAACGTGACTCAGTAACAACTTTGCGCTTACCTTTTATAAGTTTTACAGTATCTGTAGTAGGATAGAAAGCAG
>ERZ1026852.851-NODE-851-length-17753-cov-5.663691_pt1 | contig 17753 bp, 14 predicted proteins | sample MGYA00380156_ERZ1026852 | MGnify/ENA primary metagenome ERZ1026852 (study PRJEB33269, sample SAMEA4719792) | human gut metagenome | biome: human-associated habitat; feature: organic feature; material: feces | place: Cameroon | collected 2013-10 ...
AAGGGATAATTTTTCTTTCATATTTCAAAGAAAAGAGGATAAAGAAATGTCAGAGAAAAGATGTTATACAGTTCAGGAGTTACAGAAAATCTTAGGAGTTAGCAGACCTACTATTTATAACCTTTTGAAGAAAAAGGAATTCCGGTGCGTAAGATTTTCTTACCGAAGAGTGTCGCTAATATGCTGGTAGACTGGAAAGCTGAACAGGATGAAATGAAAGAAATCCTGGGTGACGAATATATGGACTATAACCTGGTTATGGCAAGTACCTTTACTTTCTGCATGAACGGGTGTAGTCGGTAAAGCAGTAACGATAGTTGCAAGAGCTAAGAAGCCCGTACACAATCGTTTCAATGTCTTTTTCATAAATTTTAATGCTCCTTTCATTTTTGGTATAAAAATAGACGCTCATTTCTGAACGTCTATAACATACGAGTATCTTGATTTCTAGTGATAAATGATTTATAGTTTGTTTGTAATGTTTTCTGATAAATTAAAGCTTTAAATTAGCCTTTGTTGCTAACAGCCTGCTAACACTCTACGGTGTATGAGGGTACACCAGAGAATATCAACAACTAAACATAACAAGCACTTACACTTTAATTTACGGCATTAAACGCTCCCAAGAGGATAATCGAACTTCTTGCTACCACGGTTCACAGAGAACTCCTAAGGGCTAGTTGCAGGTTCGATTCCTGCAGGGAGCGGTAGAAGAAGAGAAGAGCCGGAAAGTCCTGGCTTTTCTCTTTTTTCTGTATACAAGAGTATGCAAGAGAAGCTGCCAGTGGCGGATCCTCTGTATTGTATATCTTATGTATGGGGAAATATCAGAAAAAGAACTTGAAAATGGGGAATGAAAAATGAACAAACAAAAGAAACCAGTTATCACACCGGACAACCTGAAAGAAACCGCCGTCATGACGATAGCAGTGGGGATTATCGCCGCGGCCGTATATTTCTTTCTGATTCCAAGCCAGACTTCGATCAGCAGTATATCCGCACTGGCGATTATCATTGCACATTACGTACCGTTACATGTGTCGACCGTCACGATGATATTGAATGTAGTATTATTGCTGATCGGCTTTGTAACATGCGGAAGGGAATTTGGGGCGAAGACGGTATATACGAGCATCCTGCTGCCATTATATCTGGCGGTATTCGAGCATGTATTTCCGAATTTCGAATCGCTGACAGACAGTAGTGAACTGGATGTGTTATGCTATATTCTGGTTGTGAGCTTCGGGTTAAGCATCTTATTCAATATGAATGCGTCATCTGGCGGACTGGACATCGTAGCGAAAATGATGAATAAGTATCTGCACATTGAGCTTGGAAAAGCAATGTCGATCTCGGGAATGTGTGTGGCACTTTCTTCGGCGTTGATCTATGATAAAAAAGCAGTGGTATTAAGTGTGCTGGGCACATACTTTAACGGCATTGTACTGGATCATTTTATTTTTGGACAAAATGTAAAGAGACGTGTATGCATTATTACCAGGTACGAAGAAGAAGTCCGCCAGTTCATTTTACATGAGCTGCACAGCGGGGCAACATTCTATGAGGCGATGGGTGCTTACAATATGCAGAAGTACAGAGAAATCATTACGATTGTGGACAAGAGTGAATATCAGAAACTGATGAATTATATTACTAAGAAAGATCCGGAAGCATTTGTGACAGTGTATACAGTATCTGATATGCGCTACCGGCCAAAAGTGAGATCCTTTTAGAAAAGAATAAGAATGTTGATCGTTATGCGTTCTGAAGAAGTCGTCGGAAGCTGGTCCTGTAGATATGTGTTTCTTAAATTTCTCGAAAAAAGAGGAATACGTAATACTATTTCCATAATTTCGGTGTATATTTATAGTCTGGAAATGATTATAGTGAATTCAGAAAATACATCCGTAACAAACAGAAGATGTATTCGCATAGTAAGAACAGGAGAGACAGCTTATGTTAACGTTATTATTTTTGATCGGTATGGTATTCGTCGGATTGATCCATCTGGCATTCCCAATCTTGATCATTATCGGAATCGTGGCAATGCTTAGCAGGAACTAAAGGACAAAACAGGAACATGGAAGTTGGAAACAAAAGAAAAAGAGTAAATGTACAAAAAGAGAGGAGATGCCTATGAAAACCAAATTTAAAGTAATTATTGCCGTAATTCTCGCAGTTGTGATCAGTATCGGTTCGATATCTGCTTATAAGTATATCACAAGCCCGAAGGAAGAGAGCATCCCGCTCGAGACTACACTGGAAGATGCGGCAGAGCTGACCACACAGAAGATGATCATCTCAGATGTATTCAGGAGCACAAAGGGAACGGTCCCGCTGATCAACAAGAACCGGTTCCTGGTACAGTATAAGACAATCATAACAGCCGGGCTGAATGTGCAGAATGCAAAGATTAAAGAGACAGATGACAAGATCACGATCATAATCCCGCACTGCACGATCGATGAAGATTCGATCAAGATCAAGTCCAGTGACCTGAAGATCTATGATACGAACTTCGCAATCATGAGTGCGGATAAAGAGACGGTCATGGAATTAGTCGGAGAAGCAGAGAAGAAAGCAAAGAAAAAAACAGAGTCAGACGAATATGGATTCCTTGAAAATGCAGATGAGAATGCAAAGAAAGTAATCAAAGGGATGTTCGAAAATGTGGCAGACGGACGGGAAGTCGTAGTGAAATTTGCAAAGTAAGATGACAGAACCGTACAATGATAAAGCTGAATAGTAAAGTCGTCAAAGACAATGAACGGGAAACCGGGCGAGATTAAGGATGAGATCATTATAAAAGAAAAGAAGCCGAGACCGGAAGATTTTTATCTTACAGATGTATTTCTAAATTATAAGAGGGATATTATACGGAGACTCAAATATATGCAAAAAGATGTTGCGATTATGTGAAGAATGTCGAAATTTATTAATTTTTACGATAGAATGTGCTACAATGAATTTATCTTAGAGAAACAGGAGATAAAGATATGACATTACAGGAATGTTATGAAGCAATCGGCGGAAATTACGAAGATGTATTAAAGCGTCTGAGAAGTGAAGTGCTGATTAAAAAATTCACATTAAAATTCCTTGAAGACAAGAGTTATTCACAGCTGAAGCAGGCTTTGGAGGATAAGAACTTTGAAGATGCGTTCCGCGGGGCACATACACTAAAGGGTGTCTGTCAGAATCTTTCGTTTGACCGTCTGTATGAGGTGAGCCGGGACCTGACAGAGCTTTTGAGAGACAGAACCGGAGAACAGCCGGGAATTCCGGAAGCAATGGAAAAAGTAACGGAAGTATATGAAGAGACAATTGAAGGAATTAAGAAGCTGCAGGAGTAATCCGGCAGCTTTTTTCATTTACGCGAGCAACGAGCCAAAGTCCGTGCTTGCACGAGACCTTGGTGACAGGGATTTTCAATGGCAGTCTCTTCTGGAGGATTTGCCTGGAGGTAAGTTCTGTTATTGAGTTTCGGGGGAGAAAGAATTATAATAAATATATTGGGTCTGAATAAACAGGACTTTATATGACTACAAAGGAAAACAGAGAAAAACAAAGGAGAGATAAATGAGGGGAAAGAAACGTATTCCGGCAATTCTTATGGCGGTGATCCTCGGAATATCTCTGGGGGCAGCGCCGGCAATAACGTATGCGGAACCAGAGACCGATGCAGGAACAGCTGCAGAAACTGAGAATCAGGCAGTTTCAGAAGAAGCAGAAAAGGAACTTACACCGGAAGAGTTAGAAAAAAAAGCAGAAGAGGATGCTTATAATATGGAAATCCAGTCGAATAGCTGGAAGAACTGGCCGCAGGGACCTGGAACTTACGGGGAAGCTGCAATTGTGATGGATGCAGGAACCGGAAGTATTTTATATGAGAAGAATATAGATGCGCATGAATATCCGGCAAGTATTACAAAAGTGCTGACAGCACTGATTGCATTAAAGTATGGAAATTTATCGGATTCGGTTACATTTACCAACGATTGTGTATCCTTTATGCAGGCGGGTGATTCTTCTGTCGGCTTAAAAGAAGGAAATGTGATTACGCTGGAGCAGGCTTTATATGCAACGCTTCTGGCATCGGCGAATGAAGCTGCTTATGCAGTTGCGGAAAATGTAGGAAAGAATGCAGGACAGGATTATAACTGGTTTATTGAGCAGATGAATCAGGAGTGTCAGAAGCTTGGAGGAAAGAATTCTAATTTTGTTAATGCGAATGGTCTCCACGATGATAATCATTATACATGTGCGAGAGATATGGCACTGATCGGCAGGGAAGTCTGGCGGTATCCGGAATTCCTGAAGATGTGCCAGGAACAAAGCTATACGATACCGGCATCGGATACAACCGAGGAGCATGTATTTGCCCAGCATCATAAGATGTTGATCGATGTGAATAAGAATTATTACGAATATGCCGTGGCAGGGAAGACAGGGTATACCTCTAACGCTCTGTCTACACTGATTACGATGGCGGATAATGGCAATATGAAACTGGTCTGTGTTGTACTGCGGACACATGGAGCAAATATTTACCCGGATACGAGAAATCTGTTTGAATATGTTTTCAATAACTTCCAGAAAATCAGTGTGACGGATGAGAAGAAACCGGCTGAGGTGAGTGAATTTATTCAGGCTTCTGAAAGACAGGCGGCAGAAGATGAGATGACGGGTGAAAATTCAAATGCGGTGGAAACAGAAAGTCAGACAGAAAATACAGATCAGAGTGTCTCATCAGGCGGAAATGAGTATCAGGCTCTGGAAGATGGATATGTACTGCTTCCGGCTGGTGTAACATTTGACGATGTGAAGTATAAGATCGAGGATGTAGACGAGAACTTAGGAATGGGGACGATCAAGTATACTTATGATGGACATCAGGTAGGAAGTGCAACGGCCAGACTGAGTGATGAATATTTACAGAAATTAAGTGATAAGAAAAATGTGGACAGCAAACAGGAAAATGTGGATAATTCATGGAAAAAGAAAATAAAAAGTGGAAAAATCGGCGAAACTATTCTGAATAGAATAAAACAAATTCCTGCATTTCTGAGTCACAAATTTTCAAAAAAATCCAATGTGGAAAAGTATGTGATCACAGGCGGATCTGTTGTGTTGATAATTTTATTCTTAAGCCTGATTATTGTGGTAGTCCGCAGACGAATTCACAGGCACAGATAATGGCAGATAATGCCGGAGATAAAAATCTAAGAGAAAACCGCTTAAAAAAAGTAAAAACCCTTGACGGATTTTAGGATTGTTGCATATAATAAGGGATGTGAAAAACGCTGACGAAGACAGTAGGATATAACAGAACGCTATAGCGAGCCGGGGATGGTGGAAGTCCGGTACAAGTAAGATATATCTGAATATCACTTCTGAGTTGCAGGATTTGAAAGGTTCTGAGGGTGTGAATAAGCCTGACTGCCAAGTAAAAACTGACGGTATTCCTCCGTTACAGGGAAGACATATGATGGTATGTTAGGTGGTTTATAAACGTAAGTACAGCTTTCGTCCTATACAGGGCGGAAGCTTTTTTTAATTCTATGTTTTAATTTTATGGAGGTAAATATGTATAAGAAAGTTTCTACAGACCTTAATTTTGTAGACAGAGAAAAACAGACAGAGAAATTCTGGGAAGACAATGACATTTTCAGAAAAAGTATGCGTGACCGTGAAGGCAACGAGATCTATATGTTCTACGACGGCCCTCCGACAGCCAACGGAAAACCGCACATCGGACACGTTCTGACACGTGTTATCAAGGATATGATCCCAAGATACCGTACAATGAAGGGATACGAAGTTCCAAGAAAGGCCGGATGGGACACACACGGACTTCCTGTAGAGCTTGAAGTTGAGAAGCTTCTCGGACTGGACGGAAAAGACCAGATCGAAAAATACGGTATGGAACCATTTATCAAGAAATGTAAAGAAAGCGTATGGAAATACAAAGGTATGTGGGAAGATTTCTCTAATACTGTAGGTTTCTGGGCTGACATGGATGATCCATATGTAACATACGACAACAACTTCATCGAGTCTGAGTGGTGGGCACTTAAGAGAATCTGGGACAAGAAGCTCCTGTATAAAGGATTCAAGATCGTACCATACTGTCCTCGTTGCGGAACACCGCTTTCCGCACAGGAAGTAGCACAGGGATATAAAGATGTAAAAGAACGTTCTGCAATCGTTCGTTTCAAAGTAGTAGGAGAGGATGCATATTTCCTCGCATGGACAACTACACCATGGACACTTCCATCCAACATCGCACTCTGCGTAAACCCGGAAGAAGATTATGCGAAAGTAAAAGCTGCTGACGGATATACTTACTACATGGCAGTAGCTCTTCTTGATACGGTTCTTGGCAGACTTGCCGATGAGGAAAATGGAACAAAAGCATACGAGATCCTTGAGACATACAAAGGTAAAGATCTCGAATACAAAGAGTATGAGCCATTATACCAGTGTGCTTATGACTGCGCTTCTAAGCAGAACAAGAAAGCATTCTTCGTTACATGCGATACTTATGTAACACTGACAGATGGTACCGGTGTGGTTCATATCGCTCCTGCATTTGGTGAAGACGATGCCAAGGTTGGACGCAGATACGATATGCCATTCGTACAGTTAGTAGACGAAAAAGGTAACATGGGAGAGACGACTCCATTTGCCGGATTATTCGTTAAGAAGGCTGACCCGGAAGTATTAAAAGACCTCGACGGACGTGGACTTCTCTACGATGCACCGAAGTTCGAGCACAGCTATCCACACTGCTGGAGATGTGATACTCCGCTTATTTACTACGCTCGTGAATCATGGTTCATCAAGATGACAGAAGTAAAAGATGACCTGATCGCCAACAACAATACAATCAACTGGATTCCGGAAAGCATCGGTAAAGGACGTTTCGGCGACTGGCTTGAGAACGTTCAGGACTGGGGTATCAGCCGTAACCGTTACTGGGGAACTCCACTGAATATCTGGGAGTGTGAGTGCGGACACCAGCATTCGATCGGAAGCATCGAAGAGCTGAAAGAAATGTCCGATAACTGCCCGGATGAGATCGAACTTCACCGTCCATACATCGACGAAGTAACGATCAAGTGCCCATGCTGCGGCAAACAGATGCACAGAGTACCGGAAGTTATCGACTGCTGGTTCGACAGTGGATCTATGCCATTTGCACAGCATCACTATCCATTTGAGAATAAAGAATTATTTGAAAAGCAGTTCCCTGCAGACTTCATCTCCGAGGCTGTTGACCAGACACGTGGATGGTTCTACTCACTGCTTGCAATCTCTACACTGATCTTCAACAAAGCACCATACAAGAATGTTATCGTACTTGGACATGTGCAGGATGAGAACGGTCAGAAGATGAGTAAGTCCAAAGGAAATGCAGTTGATCCATTCGACGCACTGGAGAAATACGGAGCAGATGCGATCCGCTGGTACTTCTATGTCAACAGTGCACCATGGCTTCCGAACCGTTTCCACGGAAAAGCCGTTGTAGAAGGACAGAGAAAGTTCATGGGAACACTGTGGAACACCTATGCGTTCTTCGTACTGTATGCGAATATCGATGATTTCGATGCAACAAAATACACACTGGAATACGACAAGCTGTCTGTTATGGATAAATGGCTTCTGTCTAAGCTTAATTCAGCAATTAAGGCAGTAGACTATGATCTGTCCAACTACAAGATTCCGGAGGCTGCAAAGGCACTTCAGAGCTTCGTAGACGACATGAGTAACTGGTATGTAAGACGAAGCCGTGAACGTTTCTGGGCTAAGGGAATGGAACAGGATAAGATCAATGCTTACATGACTCTGTACACAGCACTGGTTGAGATCTGTAAGACAGCAGCTCCGATGATCCCGTTCATGACAGAAGAGATCTACCAGAACCTGGTAAGAAGCGTTGATGAAAGCGCTCCGGAAAGTATCCACCTGTGCGACTTCCCAGTTGTAAATGAAGCACACATTGATACAGAGCTGGAAGCTAATATGGACAATGTTCTGAAGATGGTTGTTATGGGACGTGCATGCAGAAATACTGCAAACATCAAGAATCGTCAGCCGATCGGACAGATGTATGTAAAAGCTGATTTTGAAGTACCGGAATTTTACAAAGACATCGTAAAAGATGAATTAAATGTAAAGAATGTAACATTTACACAAGATGTTCGTGACTTTACTTCATATACTTTTAAACCTCAGTTAAAGACAGTGGGACCAAAATATGGTAAAATGTTAGGAGGTATTAAAGCAGCACTCGATAACCTCGAAGGAAATGCAGCAATGGATGAGTTAAATGCTACAGATGCCCTGAAGCTTGATATCAATGGACAGGAAGTAACACTGTTCCGTGAAGATCTGTTGATTGAATCTGCACAGATGCCGGGATATGTATCTGAGAATGACAACGGAATTACAGTTGTTATGGATACAAACCTTTCAGAAGAACTTCTGGAAGAAGGATTTGTACGTGAGATCATCAGTAAAGTACAGACCATGCGTAAGGAAGCCGGATTCGAAGTTATGGATAAGATCGCAGTAACTTTTGAAGGTACAGAAAAAGCAGAGAAAGTATTTGCAGACAATGCATCTACGATCGCAGATGAAACACTTGCACTGGAAGTTACAAAAGCAGCACCTGCAGGCTACACGAAAGAGTGGAAGATCAATGGAGAAGCTGTAACGATCGGTGTGGAAAAGAGATAATCAAAGCCCAGTTTTTTAGAAGGGAAGTAGAAAATGTATAATCCAAGATTTGAAAAAGACGTATTTAAAAGAGATGTACGGAACAATGTAAAGACATTGTTCCGTAAGGAAGTAGAAGAGGCAACTCCGCAGCAGTTGTTCCAGGCAGTTTCTTATGCTGTAAAGGAAGCCATCATCGATGACTGGCTTGCAACACAGAAGCAGTATGAGAAAGATGATCCGACGACCGTATATTACATGTCCATGGAATTTCTGCTCGGAAGAGCTCTCGGAAACAACCTGATCAACATGACAGCATATAAGGAAGTAAAAGAAGCTCTGGAAGAGATGGGAATCGACCTGAACGTGGTCGAGGACCAGGAGCCGGATCCGGCACTTGGTAACGGTGGACTCGGACGTCTGGCAGCATGTTTCCTGGATTCTCTTGCAACACTGGGATATGCATCTTACGGATGCGGTATCCGTTACCGTTATGGTATGTTCAAGCAGAAGATCAGAGACGGCTATCAGGTAGAAGCACCGGATAACTGGTTAAAAGACGGCAACCCGTTCGAGCTCCGCAGACCGGAATATGCGAAAGAAGTACGTTTTGGCGGAAATATCCGTGTGGAATACGATGAGACAGGAAAGACACACTTCGTTCAGGAGAACTATGAATCTGTAATGGCGATCCCTTATGATTATCCGATCGTGGGATACGGCAACCACATCGTGAACACACTCCGTATCTGGGATGCAGAAGCGATCGTAGACTTCCAGTTAGATTCCTTTGACCGTGGAGATTATCACAAAGCCGTTGAGCAAGAGAACCTTGCGAAGAATATCGTAGAAGTGCTTTATCCAAATGATAACCACGTTGCAGGAAAAGAACTGAGACTGAAACAGCAGTATTTCTTCGTATCAGCAAGTATCCAGGCTGCAATTGCGAAGTTTAAAAAGAAACACGGGGATATCAGCAAACTTCCTGAGAAAGTAACATTCCAGATGAATGATACACACCCGACAGTAGCAGTAGCAGAGCTTATGCGTATTCTTCTTGACGAGGAAGATCTCGGATGGAACGAAGCATGGGATATCACAACAAAATGCTGTGCATACACGAACCACACAATTATGGCAGAAGCACTTGAAAAATGGCCAATCGACCTGTTCTCAAGACTGCTTCCACGTATTTACCAGATCATCCAGGAGATCGACCGCCGCTTCATCGAGCAGGTAAGAGCACAGTATCCTGGCAATGAAGAAAAGGTTAAGAAGATGGCAATCCTGATGGATGGTCAGGTGAAAATGGCACACCTTGCAATCGTTGCAGGTTATTCTGTCAACGGTGTTGCAAAGCTGCATACAGAGATCTTGAAGAATCAGGAACTGAAAGACTTCTATCAGATGATGCCGGAGAAGTTCAACAACAAGACAAATGGTATCACACAGAGACGTTTCCTTATGCATGCGAACCCTCTGCTTGCAGACTGGGTAACAGAGAAGCTCGGAACAAAAGAGTGGATTACAGACTTATCCAAGATGAGCGGACTGAAGGAATGGCTGGATGACGAAGAGGCTCTGAAAGAATTCATGACGATCAAGTTCAAGAACAAAGAGCGTCTGGCCGCTTACATTAAGGAGCATAACGGAGTAGAAGTAGATCCAAGATCGATCTTCGATGTACAGGTAAAACGTCTGCACGAATACAAACGTCAGCTGCTGAATATCCTGCATGTAATGTATCTGTACAACCAGATCAAAGAGCATCCGGAAATGTCCTTCTATCCTAAGACATATATCTTCGGAGCAAAGGCTTCCGCAGGATATATCCGTGCGAAAGAGATCATCAAGCTGATCAACTCTGTTGCTGATGTGATCAACAATGACCGCAGCATCAACGGAAAACTGAAAGTTGTCTTCATCGAAGATTACCGTGTATCCAACGCAGAGCTGATCTTCGCGGCAGCAGACATCAGTGAGCAGATTTCTACAGCTTCCAAAGAAGCTTCTGGAACAGGTAACATGAAGTTCATGATGAACGGTGCACCGACTCTCGGAACAATGGACGGAGCAAACGTAGAGATCGTAGACGAAGTCGGAATCGACAATGCATTTATCTTCGGACTGAGTGCAGACGAAGTAATCAACTACGAGCAGAACGGTGGATATAATCCATACGATATCTACAACAACGATCCGGATATCAGAAGAGTGGTAGACCAGCTGGTAGACGGAACTTATGCAAACGGTGATAAAGAGATGTATCGTGACCTTTACAACAGCCTTCTGAATGCACAGGGCGGTTCTAAGGCAGACGTATACTTTATCTTAAAAGACTTCCGCTCTTATGCAGATGCCCAGGCACGTGCAATGGAAGCTTATAAAGATACAGATAAATGGGCTAAGATGGCTCTTAAGAACACAGCTTGCTGTGGTAAGTTCTCAGCAGACAGAACAATCCAGGAATATGTAGATGATATCTGGCATCTGGATCATGTTGTGATCGATGAGGATGAATTAGAATATTAAGAAATGAATAATAAGAGAAGCTCTCTCATACATTGAGGTATGGGAGGGCTTTTTTGTGCCAATGGGGACGGGGAAAGTGGTTCTGCCATCGGGGAGGTGTGCAAATATATGAGACGATACAAGGGAATAGGTGGAAAAGTGAAACAGGCCGGCTGCTGGCTGCTTATCATAGTCCTGCTTCCATATATCATAACCGTATTTATAAATGGACCGAAGGTTATCACTGCTTCAAAAGCAGATGAAACGATGGTGAAAATAAAGAAAAACGGAAAGATGCCTGTAGAGGAGTATTGTATCGGAGTGCTGGCCAGGGATATGCCGGCAGATTATGAGAAAGAAGCACTGAACGCACAGGCAGTGCTCATCCGGACAGAAGTATACCGCATGATTCAGGAAGCCGGTGGAGACGGTACACTGCCGGAAGAAGCGGCAGACGAATTCTGGACAGAAAAACAGATGAAATCTGCATGGGGCATGCAGTATGCGGAAAACTACCGGAAGTTGAAGAACGCATTGGAAGAGACAGCGGGACAAGTGCTGTTTTATAAGGATGTTCTGGCTATGACGCCATTTTTCTATCTGAGTAACGGATATACAAGGGACGCAAAAGAAGTACTGGGAAAGGAAGAATATCCTTATCTCAGGATCGTGGAGTGTCCGGAGGATGAGAAGGCGCAGGAGGAGATACAGACGGTGGTATTGACAGAGCAGGATACAGGCACACTGGATGTAGAGATACAGGAAACGGATTCCGTGGGATATGTGTTGAAGATCCGTGTAGGGGATAACGTAATGAGCGGAGAAGAATTCAGAAATAAATACCGGCTGGCATCCAGCTGCTTCACGTTGCAGCAGTATAATGGCAAATTAATGGTAACAACGAGAGGAGCCGGGCATGGGATCGGGATGAGTCAGTATACGGCGAATGAGATGGCAAAGCAGAAAAAAGGATACAGAAAAATTTTAAAATATTTTTTTGATGGAACGGATATAAAAGAAGTGACAGAAATTATAAAAGATGTATAACTACCACACGATCTGGCAAAAATATGGTCAGAGGTGGTGATGAAATGAATAAAAATCAGAAACCGTCAATGTCCAAACGGCGTGCTACCGTAGCAGCAGTGTTATGTTTTGTGGCGGCAATTGCAATAGCTGGAACATATACATTTAACGATTACAGAAAAACGCAGAAAAATGAGTTGGCGAAGGCGGAAGAAAAGAGCAGTCAGGACGGATTAGACAAGAAGAAAGACAGTGATGCAGCAAAAGAAACAGGAACATCCAAGATCAAAAGTGAAGGTACGGGAGACAGTACGACAGGAACTGACAGTAATGGAAGTGGAAACTCCGGGAATACTGGTAACGGGAAGAACGGACAGACAACGGGTACAGGGACAGCAGGAACTGGAACTGGAACCGGAACAACTGGAACTTCCGGAACAGACGGGACAGGAACGGCAGGTTCATCTGGTCGGAATGGAGTGGGAACTCAGGCAACCGCAGGAAGAAGCCATAATATTAACTTTACAGAAGACAGTTACATCTTATGGCCGGTGAACGGAGCTGTGATCATGAGCTACAGCATGGATAAGACGGTATATTTCCAGACGCTGGATCAGTACAAGTATAATCCGGCCGTGATCATCGAAGGCGCAGAAGGAGACCAGGTACTCTGCGGCGCACCCGGAATTATCAAGTCGATCGACGTCAGTGCACAGACAGGAACGACAGTCAATGTGGATATTGGAAATGGATATGAGCTGTTCTACGGACAGTTGAAAGAAGTGCCTGTGAAGGTCGGTGATTATGTAGAAGCCAAAAGCGTGCTTGGTTATGTGAGCCAGCCGACGAAGTATTACAGCAAAGAAGGATGCAATGTGTATTTTGAGATGCGCAAAAACGGACAGCCGGTGAATCCGGTGGAGTATACGGCGGATCAGGATTAAAAGAAAAGGACAGGGATTCCCGGAAATCTCTGTCCTTCTTTTGGGGTGGATAAAATTGACTTTCCGTGGGATAACGGATAAAATAAAGTGGATTATTACAGGAAAAATCAGACCGATTGTGGATAAGTGGGGACAACTACATGAATTATACCTATATCATAGAATGTGCAGACAGTACGTTATACACAGGCTGGACAAATGATCTGAATAAGAGGATAAAAGCACATAACAGTGGAAAAGGTGCGAAATACACGAAGACCAGAAGACCGGTGAAGCTTGTGTATTACGAAGAACATGAGACGAAGAATGAGGCGATGAGCCGGGAATATGCGATCAAGCAGCTGACGCGGAAAGAAAAGGAGACGCTGATCAGCGGCAGTGGAAACTTATGTGAAAAAGCGTGTGGATAAGGAGCGGACATGTACCAAAAGAAAGTAGAAGTAAAGAAAACCCTGGGACAGAAAACAGAAGACCGTCTGATGAAATATATTCTGGATAAGCAGATCGAGATCGGAGAGAAGATCCCGAATGAATTCGAACTGGCGGAGTTTTTCAAAGTCGGCCGGAGTACGGTAAGAGAAGCTGTAAAAGGACTGGTAAGCCGGGGCGTGCTGGAAGTACGGCGTGGAGACGGTACCTATGTGATCAGTACTGTAGATATGGAAAATGATATACTGGGATTCGGGCAGATCAAAGACCGGTACCGGCTGGCACTGGATCTCTTCGATGTCCGCCTGATGATAGAACCGGAGATCGTTACATGGGCCTGCAGGAAAGCAACAAAAGAGCAGATAGAGCATTTGCGGATGCTGTGTGATGAGGTGGAAATGTTGTATAAGCAGGGACATGACCACATTTACAAAGATATAGAATTCCACAGCTATCTGGCAAAACTGAGCAGCAATATTGTAGTGGAAAAACTGATCCCGGTTATTAATACTTCGGTTGTGACATTTGCCAATATTACATACAGGAGTCTTATGAGGGAGACACTGGAGACACACAGGGCAATTGTGACCGCGATTGAGCACAGAGATGCGGTCGGAGCCAAGTGTGCGATGAATATGCATCTGACATACAACAGGCAGGTGATCATGGAACTTCTGGAAGAAAGAAGAAAGCAGAAAAATCAGTGAAAAAATACGTCTGACGTTTGTAATGACAGAAAAACGTCTCACAAGTGAATATAGTAATAATAGACAAAAACAGGCAGTGATCAGAACAAAAATCACTGCCTGTTTTGCGTATTATGTACAAATCGAATTATATACATCATATGTATTGAATGAAAAACAAGCGGTTGTTATATTGTAGTCACATTCAACAGAGGCGCCGGATGTAACAGAATAAGAACAGAATAAAATAAGTAAGAAAAAGAGAAAAAAGATATTTCAGGAGGAAGAACAATGAGTGATTTTACTGCTTCTCCAGAACGGCTGATCATAGGAGCTCTTCTGGGATTTGCTGTATTGTTATTTTTGATTATTAAAGTGAAGATACAACCGTTCATTGCGATTATGTCATCAGCGTTGATCATCGCACTGGTAGCGGGGATGCCATTTAGTATGATTACAGATACACTGGCGGAAGGTGTAGGAACTACGCTGCAGACCATTGCGATACTGATCGGACTTGGTTCCATGTTCGGAGCGATCCTGCAGGTGTCCGGTGGTGTGGAAGTTATTGCAGATACGCTGTTAAAGGTATTTGGTGAAAAGAAAGCACCGTGGGCACTGGGAATTACAGGATTGATCGTAGGTATGCCGGTATTCTTTGAATCAGGACTTCTGATCCTTATTCCGGTTGCATTCGGAATTGCACGTAAAACGAAAAAATCTGTATTTTGTTATTCGATCCCACTTCTTGCAGGTCTGGCGATCGGACATGCATTTGTTCCACCGACACCGGGACCGGTTCTGGTAGCAGAGATGCTGAATGTGGAACTGAGTTATGTAATTATGCTCGGAATCATCATCGGTATTCCGGCTATGATCCTGGCAGGACCAGTATTTGGACGATATGCCGGAAAGAAATTCAACTGTCCGGTACCAAGTTCTTACCTGGAGAATGAAAAAGAAGCACAGCAGAAAAATACGGGAAAAAGACCGAATTTCTGTCTGATCGTCTGTATCATTCTTCTCCCGCTGTTCCTGATAATTTTAAATACATTATCATCAATTATTCCATTTATGAAACCGGCACAACCGGTATTGGAATTCTTAGGAACACCGGTAATTGCATTATTGCTCTCCACAATATGTGCCATGTTATTCCTTGGCCTGCCAGGTGGATTCAGTATTGTTGAAATCACGAATGTTATGACGAATTCATTACATTCCTGTGGAAATATTATTCTTCTGATCTCAGGTGGAGGAATGTTAAGATTTATCCTTCAGAATACAGGAATCGGAGAATTGTTCGGAAACTTTGTCGGCGGCTTACCACTTCCAATGGTTCTGGTTGCATTCCTTGTAGCAGCAGTAGTCAGGGTATCGGTGGGATCCGCGACGGTATCCATGACAATGGCAGCAGGTATTATCGCATCTATGCCGATGGTAGCAGACCTGTCGCAGCTTCAGCTGGCAACCCTTACGATTGCAATCGCGGCAGGAGGAACTGCATTCAGCCATGTCAATGATTCGGGATTCTGGCTCTCCAAGTCATTATTTGAAGTAGATGAAAAGACCAACCTGAAGACATGGACAGTAATGGAGACAATTGTCGGATTAGTAGGAATTGTCGGAGCAACCATCGTATGGTTCGTTGTTTCGTAGGAAAAACAGGAAATATGATAAAAGACCAGTAAAACAGGAGGAAATATAAGATGGAATTAAAAAGTCAGGAAATGAGAAAATTAGCACCGGAATTAGATCCACTCCGTATCGGAACAGGATGGAAAAAAGAAGACTTAAGTAAGCCACAGGTTATGATCGAAAGTACGTATGGTGACAGCCATCCGGGAAGCGGACATCTGAATATATTAGTTGAAGAAGTAAGAAAAGGCGTAGAAGAGGCCGGCGGATACGGAGCACGTTATTTCTGTACAGATATCTGTGACGGAGAAAGCCAGGGAACAGACGGAATCAACTACAGTCTGGCAAGCCGTGAGATGATCGCCAATATGATAGAGATCCATGCAAATGCAACACCATTCGATGCCGGTGTATATCTTTCAAGCTGTGATAAAGGAGTACCGGGAAATCTCATGGGACTTGCACGTGTGAACATTCCATCTGTTTTTGTTCCGGGTGGAACGATGAATGCCGGACCGGAGATGCTTACATTAGAGCAGCTCGGAATGTACAGTGCAAAGTATGAACGTGGAGAGATCGATCAGGAGAAGCTGGACTGGGCAAAATGCAATGCCTGCCCAAGCTGCGGAGCATGCTCATTCATCGGTACAGCATCTACATTACAGATCATGGCAGAGGCACTGGGACTTGCACTTCCGGGAAGCGCACTGATGCCGGCAACAAGTCCGGATCTCCTGGAATTTGCCAGAGAGGCAGGACGTCAGGCTGTAAAACTTGCAACTATGGAACATATGCTTCCATCAGATATCGTGACTATGGACAGTTTTGAAAACGCTATTCTGGTACATGCGGCAATTTCCGGAAGTACGAACTGTATGTTGCATCTTCCAGCCATTGCACATGAATTTGGAATCGAGATCACAGGTGATACATTTGACAGATTACACCGTAATGCAAGATATCTTCTGGACATCCGTCCGGCAGGAAAATGGCCTGCTGAGTGCTTCTATTATGCAGGTGGTGTGCCGGCGATCATGGAAGAGATCAAAGAGCACCTGCATCTGGATGTGATGACTGTGACAGGAAAGACACTGGGTGAAAACCTGGAAGAATTAAAACAGAACGGATTTTATGAGAAATGTGATAAATGGCTTCAGGAGTTCAACAAACGTTACAACGTGCAGGTGACAAAAGAAGACGTTATCCGCCCATACGATAAAGCAATCGGAACAGATGGAAGTATCGCTGTACTGAGAGGAAATCTTGCACCGGAAGGAGCTGTGATCAAACATACAGCCTGCCCGAAAGAGATGTTCAAGTCTGTATTAAGAGCCAGACCATTTGACAGTGAGGAAGAGTGTCTGGATGCGGTATTAAAACATAAAGTACAGAAAGGTGATGCTGTCTTCATCCGCTATGAAGGACCAAAGGGAAGCGGTATGCCGGAGATGTTCTACACATCAGAGGCTATCAGCAGTGATAAAGAATTAGGAAAGAGTATTGCGCTGATCACTGACGGACGTTTCTCAGGAGCATCTACCGGACCGGTAATCGGACACTGCAGTCCGGAAGCGGTTGACGGAGGCCCGATCGCATTAGTAGAAGAAGGCGACCTGATCGAGATCGATGTAATGGAAAGAAAACTGAACATCATCGGAATTGCAGGAGAACGTAAGTCAATGGAAGAGATCGACAAGGTTCTGGAAGAACGCCGCAAGAACTGGGCACCAAGAGAACCAAAATATAAAAAAGGTGTACTCCGTATGTTCAGCCAGCATGCGACAAGCCCGATGAAAGG
>ERZ1026852.870-NODE-870-length-17458-cov-18.393610_pt1 | contig 17458 bp, 19 predicted proteins | sample MGYA00380156_ERZ1026852 | MGnify/ENA primary metagenome ERZ1026852 (study PRJEB33269, sample SAMEA4719792) | human gut metagenome | biome: human-associated habitat; feature: organic feature; material: feces | place: Cameroon | collected 2013-10 ...
GAAAGGACAGTTGGTAAAGGTTATTGATGGTGTATTCAAAGGGGTGGTTGGAAGAGTTGCACGCTGGCAAGGTCAACAGAGGGTTGGCGTGGTTGTTGATGAACTGGTAACGGTGTGTACAGCATATATACCGAGTGCGTTTTTACTTTCACTAGGAAACAATTAATATAAATAATAACTATTTGATTTTAAACATCATGAAACAAAAAATTCTTTGGTGCTTAGGATTTGTCGTAGCAGCGGCAATATCCTGTTGGGCAACATCTTCATCATTTCTGTTGATGATGCCTTCGCTTTTTTCTTCTAATGTGGTGGTTCGTACCATCATGGTGTGGTTGATGGTTTTGCTTATATATGTCTTGGCATCTTTTGCTATGAAGTGGGTTATCGACTCACTTAATAATGATGGCTATATGTCACATCCAAAAGCAAAACTGTGGGGAGGTCTTGCTACTTTGTTCATTGCATGGCTTATACTTTCTTTTCCAACAAATGCTCACACCTTCTTCTATAAACTGAAAATTGGTGATGTGCTGACAGAAGATTTGTCCACGACCCAAAAATACAGTCAGCAACTTGTTGACCGAACAGTGGTAGATCCTGATTACAATGTTTTGGAAAAGAAAGTTCTTGCAGAATGGAAAAAATTTGAAGATGAAGTAAAATCAGGTTCAACAGGAAGTGGAATAGGTGAATATGCAGCATCGCATGTTTCAGAAATAAACAATAGTATATTGCCTGCTGGCTATCAAATTCCTATGCCTACAAATACTAACAGAGCAAGTGATTTGCAAAATACGAATATGCTTAATGCTTGGAGAGAGAATTATCTAAATCCAACACTGGAAAGATTGAAATCAGATAAATATCTAGTGAATCCACAACTATCTAATGCTGCAAGAAAAGATGTTAAGGATATAAAGAAAATGGATAAGGCAATTCGTTCTAAGGTACAGACAAATCAAATTTCAGAAGAGGCATCTGAACCTCTTATTCTTCAAACAGATGGTGTGTTGAAATCAGCTTATTCACATATAAATGCAGGACAAAAATTCGTAAAGTTTGATAATGAGAAAGATAAAAAACGTTATACTATTGGTCATGAAGAAAATAAAGTATCGCGTTTTATGAACCCTTACTCAGTTCTTTATGATTTCGTAACTGGCAAAATACCTGTAACTTTTATATTTTGGCTAATACTTTCGTTAGTTATAGATTTGGCTGGTTTTTTCTTTTATTACCAATGGACAAAAAAAGAATTCAAATACTAAAATAAAATAGAAAATAATATGTCTGAGAATTTTATAGGATTTGGTGACACAAATAGAACAACCAACAATCAATCAGGTTCTAGTGCAGCTCCTACAGAATCTTCTGTTAACACGGAGACCAAAGAAAAACAAACAAAAGAGACTGTAGAAACCAATAAGTCAGAAGAATCTATTTCTGATTTTGACCATGATACTACAGTGCGAACTCCAACACCTTCGCATAAGATAAAAGTACATGTGACCGATAAGCATGCCCCTATTATTATGTTCTTTGGTGCTCCGAGTAGTGGAAAAACAATGACTTTAGTCCGATTAGCAAAATATTTGCGGACTCACGGTTACACCTTGAACGTAGATCCTAATTTCTGTACCAACGCTTGGGAGTATAGAGTTAATTCACAACGCTTTAATAGTATGCTTGCAACAGATGAGGCACTAAAAGGAACAGACCACAACGATTTCCTTTTTATTCAGGTGAAAAATGAGCAAGGTGCGGTTGTCTGTCAAATTTTAGAAGGTGCTGGAGAAGGTTATTTTCCTAGTTCTGTTTTTGCAGGTTATCAAAGAGCACAGATTCCTTTTCCTGCATATATGGCAAGTGTGTTTGGAAGTGACAACAAGAAAGTATGGGTTTTTATAACAGAACCCAATTGGGAGAGACCATACGAAGACAAGCTAGAGTATGTAGAAAGAATCAAGTTCTGTAAGAGTCAGTATTCGGTCAGAATGGACAAGTTTATACTTCTCTTTAACAAGATAGACCGCATTGGAGATACAACAGAAGAAAATGCTATGCAAGCTTGCAGTAATGAGTATGAAGGTTTATTCAATGCCTTTAGAAATCATTCTCCTCTTGCCTCTTTATTCGGTCCAAAGTATCTTTTTAAGTTTGTCAGATTTACCACGGGCACTTATGGAGTGCCTCAACCTGGAATACCAGCACACTATACACCAAGCCGTGACAATTATCCAGCGGCACTTTGGAACGCAATTTTAGAATCAATTAAAGGCTAATCTATATGGAAGATATTAAAGTATATATTCATGGTCGTCCAAATGGACAGGATATTTGGCCTAAAGACGTAGACGCTATAACTGGTAACTATTTGGGAGAGATTCTCAATTGGACTTATGGAAAGAGTTTGTATGCCTGCATGATTATAGACCATTTGAATGGAGATGCATACTATACTTATATACATCGCAAGAATGTTTCTGAAAAAGATGCCTCCCGTCAAGAAGCTTATTGTGCCATAACACTGCGTATTGCCCACAAAGAATGTCAAAATGTGGCAACGCTGTATGAACTATTAAAAGCTGCTTATGAACAACTTGTAGGTAAGGCTATTCAAGTGGATGATAAGGGGTATGAAACGTTTTTGATAACGAAGTTTCTTGATATAGAAGGATATTTGTTGGATATTTCGAAATTCATTTTTACGAACTTCGAATCATATGATAAGTTGAAGAATTCTTTATTTCCATTACAGGGGGATGAGAACACTAATGTACAGGCCATATCTTATGCGCTTCAAGAGGTTGATAGTCCTGTGTTTAAGAAAAATGCTTCACAGAACAGAATATTAGTTTCGGAATATCTTAAGCCCAAAATGAACGCTCTCAAAGAACACTTAGATAAACTTAAAATAGAGAAAGAAAGTCTCCAAACAAAGTTAGCAAATATCTCTGATCAAATAGACGCTCAATATAAAGAAAAATTGGTATCAAAAGAAGCAGAAATCAAACGCCTCAATGAAGAGTTACAAAGTGTACGTAAAAAACAGGATGAGGATGATGCCAGAAAAAATAATTTCTATTCAAACAACGTAAAAGATATAAACGATATAATAAAAATAGCTCGCCAAATGGCGGGCCGATTTCCTGAAAGCACTCAAGAAAGTGTTGAGAAGAACAATCCGTCTAAACATCAAGGTGCTTCGTTTGCTATACCTGAGGTTTGGTATCGTAGGATTACTCTTGTTCTTCTTACCTTACTTCTTGTTTGCTCTATGGTTTTATTGTTTAAAATAAACAATAGTGGTAGTAATAATGCTAAACCAGATAATCCTACAGAGCAATTGGATACGGTAAAAACAACAGATTCTTCTTTAACCATTCACATTGCTCCAAGTCCTGTCGATAATAAATTAATAGTAAACACTCAATATCAGCTTTCTTTGTCTGATGAAGACTTAGAGTGTAAATTGTATTATGAAGATAATCAAGGCGAATATCTACTAGATAATGATGTCTTATGTCCTAAGACCCCGAATTCTCATATAAAAATTAAAGCAGTAGTAGACAATGATACTGTGGCTATAAGTGAGTTTTACACAATAGATGCGGCTAAAAATTCCAATAAAGGAACAGCAGATAAAGGTACAGATGCAGCTAAAACTACCAACAAAGGAACAGCTGCTAAGGGTACAGTTGCTGCCAAAACCACCAAAAAAGGAACAGCAGCTAAAGGTACTGATGCAGCTAAAACTTCCAAAAAAGGAACAGCAGCTAAAGGTACTGATGCTGCCAAAGCCACCAATAAAGGAACAACAGCTAAAGGTACTGATGCAGCTAAAACTTCCAATAAAGGAACAGCTGCTAAGGGTACAGATGCAACTAAAGAAATAGAAGTTTCTCCACAACAGCCAAAATGAAGATTGCAAAAGTAAATAAAATGAAAAAGTATATTTGTTATTTTAGTATTTTGTTGTTTGCCACATTTATTTCATGCAATAGTGGCAAGAAAACTCCTCCTGTCCGTTTAGACGAAGAGGAGGACTCTGCTATATGCGTTTCATATAGTGAGAAATTTGGTGTAAAGACAATTCCCGTGAAACTCAATGGTGTAAGTATGGATATGATTTATGACACAGGTTGTTCTGGATTACATTTGTCCTTGCATGAGTTAGGAACAATGTATAAAAATGGTAAATTTTCTGACAATGACTTAGTTGGCTTAGTACCTTCTCAAATTGCAGATGGAAGTATTGTCGAAAATGGTGTTGTTATAATCCGAAATATAGAAATTGATGGCGATGGTGGAAAAATTGTTATCAATAAACCTATAAAGGCAACTGTCACTCTCAACCAACAAGCTCCTGTACTTTTAGGGAATGGAGTCATTGACGAAATGGCATCCGTTGAAGTTGACAATGTGAACAAAACTATTAATTTTACAAAGAAATCATCTAAATGACGAGCTATATCTTTGGTAAATTCTTCGGAGGTTACACACAGTATCCTAATGATAGTCAATCTGATGTATTTCAACAGATTGTAGCAAACGCTAAAGCAGAAACACAGGTTGTCATCCATCGTGATGGCAACCTGATGTATTATTGCTACCTTAGAAAATTTGATGTGGATAAATACATTGGATTTTGTGTGATACTCAATGGGACCTATGTGGAAAAAGTGTTCCAAGCATTCCGCCTTTTTGAGGAATTAATAACAAAAATAGCGTATAGAGGGAATCTTTTATATTTTGATGAAAAGGGAAACTTAACCTCTAAATTGCACCAATTGTATAAACAGGTAGAAGAAATTAATTTAGTTGACACAGATCTTCAAGCATCTTTTTCTGAATTGATAAAGAAACAGCCTCTTTTGCCACCTACTGATTTTTCAGTCGCATCACATACTTCAACAGTCTATAGCATAGAAGATGATTTAAAAGAAGTAGTGCATTCTTCTTTAACTTTTGGATATACATACATATTAAAGGAAAATGATTTCAATACCCAAAAGATGAATGCTTATAGAAGTACATTGAAAAGATTGAGTCGTGAAAATGAGGATTTAAAGGAAAAATGCCAAAATATTTCACATGAGTTAGTGACAGAACGAACTAAACGTCGAAATTTAGTTTGGGTATGTTTACTAGGGATGGCCGTGGTAATTATGGGAATAATTCTATACAATAAAGTGTTATTTCCTTCTGAAGTTACACATTATAAAACTGACGAGTTTATCTACTATGGTCCTATGAAAGATGGTAAACCTGATGGCGTAGGGGTAGCCGTTTATCCAGCAAATGACAAAGATGGGCGAAAATACTATATAGGCAATTTTAAGAAAGGTGAACGCCAAGATAGTGCTGCGATATTATTCTATCAAGATGGAGATTATTATTATGGTCAAATGACAGGAGACAAATGGGTAAAAGGAATGTTATATATGAACTCTGACAATTCGCATTTTGTCGGTACATTTCAAGATAACAATCCTTATACAGGTAATTGGTATGACCATAAAAAGTTGTACAGGCTAAGTAAAGGCGAAAAAGTTTATTGGTAAGATGAAGAGAATTTTAACTTTAACTATATGTATATTAATTTGTTCTGTCACTTGCTTTGCTCAAAAAAGAAAGACAATTGACAGAACAAAAACAGAAACGGTTCGTTCCACTCAAAAAACGCAACCGAAAATTTCTTCATCTACAAAAAAGGGAGATACAAATAAGCCTAAAGTCGTTTCTGCTGCCCCTAAACAAAGCCAGAAACAACCAATAAAGTCGACCTCAAAGAAAAATTATTTTTCTATATCTTCTCAATATGCTAGTTTTGATTCAGATGGAGGAAATAGAACTTTTACAGTGTCATCAAGTGCAGCATGGAAAATATCTGTAAATACAGCGAACTGGGGGCATTTGTCAAGAAGTGGAAACACCTTGTATTTAAGAGTTGATGCGAATAATTCATCCTCCTCTCGAACTGACTATTTTACAATTAGTTCAGGTTCAAAAAGTATTCGTGTTGACATTTCACAAGGAAAGGGAAATTCATTAACAGTTTCAACAGAGTCTTTGTCATTTCCTTCTGCAGGAGGAAGCCGAACAATTACTGTCAATTCAAACTCTTCATGGAAAATAGGGACAAAAACTTATGATTGGGGGCATCTATCAATAAATGGAAATACCGTAACACTCCGAGTTGATGCTAATACATCAACAAGTTCTAGAACGGATTATTTTACTATCAAATCTGGAAATTTAGAAAAAAGAATAAACATATCCCAATCTGGTAATACGCAGACAACCTCAAAGATTGCAACAATAAAGTCTGTAAGTGTTAGTAACAATGCTGATGTTGATGGAGAGAAAGGATTATCTGTTAATGTTTCATTTGACATTTCAGGTATGAAGGGACATTCTGGAAAAGTATCATGCTATTTTTATGATACAAATGGCAATGCTTTGATAGACACGAATAACTCTTATGGAACAACAGGTAATCCAAGTTGTGTTGCAGTAAGCCGTAGTATCAATCCAGGATATGACAATACTGTATATACAGACTTTGATGTAAAAATACCATATAAAGAACTTCATTTATCAAACACATACAGTAGAACTTTGAGGGTAGATGTCATAATATGGGATTATTCCTCAGGTGATGGACATGAACTCACAAGAAAAAGTGGAACAACATTTACATGTATTCCAAATATTTCCTATCTAAAAGTTGACGGAACCACAACAGACAAGTCAAAATACTTTGGCGAATCTGGAGGTAGAGAATATTATAGTGTAAACACTAGTTCCTCTACTTATGAAACATGGGGGATTCCTTCATGGTGTCGTGTAGAAAACAAAACATCATCTGGCTTTACTTTGGTTTGTGAAAGGAATAACAGTAGAAGTTCTCGTAATGACTATATGAAAATAAAAGCCGCAGGAAAAGAAATCCGTATAGATATAGAACAAGCAGCAAGTTCTGGTCCAACGGCTTCTATCACAAGTATCGAACAAGTTCATAATGTCATGAATGGGTTTGTGAAAGGAATGAACATCAAATTGAAATTTGACGTAAGTGGAATGCGAGGACGTACTGTAAGAGCAACAGCTTGGTTCTATTATGCAGACAACTCTACAAAATTGAACAATGCTTATGGCAACCAAGTTAGTGTATCAAAATCTGATACTGCGCCTTACGAAAACACAACGTTTACAATGACCCTATTTATGCCTTATCAAGGATTAAATATGGCATATGGATGGAGTGGTTCACTTACATTTGATATTGCAATTTACGATAGCTCTGGCAACAAACTTACAAGACAAGATAATAATAGTTTTACGTTTTCTAATTTTTAGAAACTGCTAACCTATGATTTTTGTTTACGAAAGGGTTACTTCAAGTTTCAAACATTCATAAACAAATAAATCATTTAGAAGTTGCGCCCGACACGAATTAGGGTTAAGTGTATGAGACATTTTCTTTTAGCAACATTTTTATTATTGGCATCCTTTGCCTTTAATTCTTGTAATTCATCTAAGAAAGAATTGCAAACTAATATTGAAGCCGCTAATAAAGAATGCCCTATGGATTTAGGCATGTTTGGCGAAATTTCAAGTATGGAGTTTGATGAGGATGCTGATGAAGTCATTATGACAATGACAATTAGTAAAGATATGCCTCTCAAGATTTCAGCTTTAAACAAGCTCAAAAACACTCTAAAAAGAGCGATGTTGGGCAATTGGGCAAAATCTGATTCAGGTATTGAACTAATGAAAGACATTGCTAAAGCGGATTCTAAGATTACATTAGTAATGCAGACTGAAGACACAAATGAGAATGTAAAAATAAAAGTAACCAAGGATGAGGTAAAGGATTTGGCTGAAGGAAAAATCGATCCTATTTCTCCTCGTGATTTGTTGGAAATCTATGTAACTTCTACGAATGCACAATGCCCAATGCAAATAGACGAGTTTACAATTCTTTCAACAGTATCTCTTGAAGGAAGTTTTTTCGTTTATAACTATAGCATAGACGAAAACTCTGTTTCGATTGATGCTATAGAACAAAACAAAGCGGCAATAAAAGTGAATCTTAAACAAGCATTGTCAACTCCAGATCCAATGATGAAGCAAATGATAAGTGTTTGCAAAGAAGCCAATACTGGAATTACATACAGATATGTTGGAGACATTTCTGGTAACGTCTGTATTATAAAGTTCAATCCATCAGAGCTTTAGACAACTAAAGAATTTTATAAAATAAAAAGTTGCATCCGACACAAATAAGGGACATAAAAATGAAAAAGTATTTATTTGCACTAACGGCGTTTTTATTTGGAATGTTTGTTCTCATAAGCTGTGATGACGAAGAAGAAATTAAAGGTTCTACAACTTTCTATGGTAAGGTTGTCGTTAATCCTTCTGCTGCAAAACTGAATGAGAATGTAACTTTCAGCATAGGAGAAGGAGGTTTCTCTTCTGTTAATGTTTCAGTTGGCATAAGTTCTTCGACTACAATAAATGGAAAAGATGTTATAAAGTCCGTTTCGTATTTTATTGATGGCACTAAAGTCGCAGAAAGTTCTGACAAGGCTAACAAATATTCTGTTTCTTATAATGTTGAGAACATTTCTATAGGTAACCATGTTGTAACTGCGAAGTGCTCTTCTAATTTTAAGAATTATACAATAGAAGAACATATAACGCAAGGTGAATTTACAGTAGAACCATGAGAACATTATTGATTGCACTTTTTGTTAATTTATCATTGTTTTGTAATGCACAGCATTTATTGTTCAATGATATTTCAATCGATGGGGAAATAGGAAACTTTAGTAATAGCCTTTTGGATAAAGGATTTACAAAATGGGATAAAAACGCAGATTCGGAAATCGAAAAGTGGTTTGTTGGTAAATATTCAAGTTATGATGCGATTTTAGTAGCAAATGCTACGCCTATAAGCAAGACAGCATACTCCCTACAAATAGTATTAGAGTTTGATGACAATTCGGAATTAAATGTAGCAGAACAAGATTTAAAGGAGAAACTTAAGTCTGATTATAGGGCAAAAAACAGAAAAACCAACGGATCTGCTTGGATCGTCAAAACGAAGGAAGGTGAAATCTCAATTTCCAAAAGCAAGCATATCAAACCATTAATCTCTATTCATTTTCATGATTTTAAAAATTTCAAGAAATATATAAAAGAGTATAAGGATTGGAAAAAACAAAAGCAAAATGATTAGCGGAATTATAAGTGGCATATTGGCTGGCTATGTAGCCAGTCGATTGCAAAAGGGCGAAGGAAGCGGTTGCTTAGTCAATCTCTTCCTTGGCATTATAGGAGGATTAGTTGGCGGTTGGTTGTTTGGACTACTCGGCATTTCCGCATATGGTTGGATTGGAGAATTGATAACAGCCATTGTTGGTGCTATTATAATATTATGGCTATTTGCAAAACTAATGTGATTTAGCACGAAATAATAAAATTACTTTATTCATAGAAAGAGAGGTTGGAGTTTTAAACCCACCTTGCCTATGAACACGAAAATGTTCTTATTCCAAATAATAGTAGCTTCGATAGCAAACATTATAGCTGGAATTATACTTAGTGAGAGAAAAGAAGGTAACAAACCTTCAAGTAAAAGTTTAGTAACAATAAATTTTGAAACTAATAATTTTAATATCCACTGGAGTTCGAAGGCGATAGCTGTCATTTGGCTAATGATACTATTTGTGATGGGAGTTGTGCTACTTAGGACATAAAAACAAATGTACAACATACTCCAATCCTCTTTCTTTATATATTTATACTCCATAACTACAAAAGCGATGAAGATTTTTAATGTGTTTATTATTAATTTCTCTATATTATGCACTATGTTGTCCTGTTCCGACAATAAGCAATATGAAAGTGTAGATTTACAGATGTGCAATTTATATGGTAATGTGAGGCATTGTGAATCATACACGAATGATAGTACTAATTGTAGCGACATTAGAGATTTTACAAAAGCTGGTGTTCTGGTTTATGAATCTGACAATTCTGATACTCCATATAAAGTATTGAGGAATAATAAAGGATTTATAGTCTCTGTTGAGGATAAAATGAGCGGTTGTAAATATAAATACGACACATCTAACCGAGTTGTACAAATATTAGAATGGGCGGAAAGTAATACAACAACACTTGTTACCGAATTTGATAAGGAAAATAATATTCTAAAAGAAGAGATATACGGAGAGTCTTACCCTATAGAGAAAATGAATGGCTCTCTTATTGCATATTGTTCATATGAGTATTTAGAAAAAGATTCTTTAGGAAACTGGACTAAACGAGCCGTGGATTTTCAAGATTTATATTCCCCAGAATACAACAGCAAGTATATTCAGTTTCGAAAAATTCAATATTATAACCCTTCAAATAAGTAAAAGAGTGTATCCTAAGATAAATAGGCAACTGTCTTAAGAAACTTTGTTGACTAATATAAGACACTTTGAGAAGTAACCTATATATATATACATGAATACTGGATGAAAACAAAAATCATCACATACATTCTCCTATTGCTCTCTTTGTCTATTACAGCACAGACAAAGAGAGCTTTGGTTATAGGGTTAGGCGAACAGCAGGATAAGGCTTGGAATAAAATCAATGGCGACAAGGATGTTCCGTTTGTTCAGGCAATGCTGAAAAATGCAGGTTTCAAATCTGTCACGATATTGGTAAATCAACAGGCGACAAAGGTTGGCATTGTCGGGGCATTCAAGAGAATGACGGCATCATGCAAACATGGCGATGTGGTATATATCCATTATTCTGGACATGGACAGCAGATGACGGATGTGCATAATGACGAGAAAGACGGACTGGATGAATGTTGGATTCCGTATGATGCTTGTAGGAAAGCAAGCGCAACTTATCATGGTGAGAAACACTTGACGGACGATGAACTGAATGTGTATCTCAATGCTATTCGTAACAAAATCGGAGCAAAAGGAAAACTCCTTGTGGTGATAGATGCTTGCCATAGCGGTGATGGTACTCGTGGTGATGAAGACGAGGTGGTGCGTGGTGTGGAAGATACATTGGTAGTAGATAGCCTGAATGCTCGCGGCTTATATGAGACCTTTGAGGCGATCAAATCGTTCTTTATGGGTAACAATGCCAGAGAGAATGTCATTAATACTAAGGCAAAGCCTTTGGCGGAACGATGGATCACCATCAGTGCTTGCAGAAGTGACCAAGTGAACATCGAGATGAAAAGTCCTGCTGTTGGTAAACTGACATACGCCTTGTGGACGGAGTTTAAGAATGGCAATAAGGTTGGCAATGATGAGTTTATGAAGCGAATCAGAAAGTTCGTGAACCGCAATACTAGTAGCAGACCACAACAGCCTGAAATGACTGGTGAGGACATCAATAAATACAATATAACAGACATACTGAGTAGAAAAAATGGCAAAGACAATACAAATGCGTACACCGCAACAAGAGAAAGAAGCCCGGCTTGTTGCTGGAATGTACGATAAGAATAGAAAAATACAGTCGGAACTGTATGCTTATTGCTCACGATACTTTTGGGCAAACTATCGTGGTGTGTTCTTCGCTGATGAGGAATCTGCCACGGAAATTTTCCAAAACACATTCATTGCGATGTGGGAGAATATAGAGCGCAGGAAAATCTATGTGAGCGACGGAAGAGTGATGGGCAAGAACAACGAACCATTGAGTGGAAGCATCCTCACCTATTTTATGGGGATCGCTCGCATCAAGTATTTGGAATGGGTAAGAGAACATCCTGCCTATGCAGACCCTGAGACAGAAATGGGACGAAAGATAAAGGAAAAAGGATTTGATGCCCAGCAATACATCAATATGCTGTATGATTCGGAGGACAACAAGATGCTTGACATCATTGCTGATGTCATATCACATATGTCGGAGCGGTGCTGTGAGATATTGAGCAAGTTCTACTATGAGGAAAAGGACTTGGACACAATCCTGTTGGAAATACCGACAATAGATTCAAAGAACGCTCTCAAAACAAAGAAGCACAAGTGCATGGAGTCATTGCGTACTTCAGCACGAAACATTTATCACAACTATTTGAACTCATAAAATGGCAGATGGATATGGACAATATTAATTTTCAAGACAGAATAGACGAATACTTGCTTCATGGTGAAACCATGTCGGAGGAAGACAAGGCGCAGTTCCTGAAAGAGATAGAAGAGGATGCAGAGAAAAAGGAGCAATATGAGTTTACGAAGAATGTTAAACAGGCGATGGTGAGCCGTGGAGAGAAGCTGAAAGCCATGACAGGGTTTCAAAAGGAAATAAAACATGGTCGTAGAAAGTCTTGGCTTTGGATTTCAAGTATAGCAGCAATCTTGGTTGTCGGCTTCTTTGCCATCAATCCGCTGTTTGTAGAAAACTCCCCTACTGACAATGTGCGTGGCGATGAAAACGATGTGTTTGATATGACCGTACCAACAGATAGTATTAACAATGACTCAATATCAACAGATACCATACCATTGCATCATGAATAAAGCATTGCTATTGTCGTTAGTCCTATTCTGTTGTGGTTTGCAGATGCAAGCGCAGACATTGACCGAGGCAGAAGTCACGGCTAAAATGAATGAAGCTTTTGCATTGAATAATGCCAAGAAGACCGCAGAAGCACTGGATGCCTTTCTCCTTGTCGGAAGAAATACAGAACAGCAGCGAAATGAAGTTGAGTATCAAGTATATGTGTGCAGTCAGACGATGGCTTGTATGTGTTATGAAACTTTGAAACGCTATGAAGAGGCTTATCTGTTGGCTAAGAAACTGATGTCTGGCGGTCTCACAGAGAAAGAGAAGAAAGATGTCGGTCATCTGTATGCCATGAACGGATATATGTATGCCACCAGTTTTATGCACGGTGACAACAGGCAATTAGCTAAGGTTCGAGCCATCTTGAAAGAGATTATGCCATACGCTAACGGCAAGGTAAGAGAATATGCTCTGCCTAAGATACCATTGTCATGGTACTTGGAAGGGGCTGAATATCATTTGTCCCAACAGTATGATAAGGCTTTGGCATGTTATCAAAACGCTCTAAAATGTTTTATAGAACTTAGGAAAACAGATGATGTGATTTCTGTCTTACGGCATATCGCTGAAATAAAAGGAACTCTTTATGATGTGATAGGTTCTGAGAATGCTTACAAACAGGCTTTATACTTATCAAGGCAGACTGGCAAATCGGATGCTCAGATGGAAATTCTGAAAGAACTTTGGAATATAGGGAAAACAATAGGCGATGTGCAACAGGCACAGGCTTATGCAGCGAGTATTGACTCGTTAGTAGATGCAACGTCTGACTTGCAAACTAAGTACACTTATTATAATCAGAAAGGCAATGAGGCAAGAGACTTGGGGCAATACAGCATTGCGGAGCAATGGTACTTGCGTGGAAAAGATATTGCAGAGCGTGAAGATACAAAATCCGTATCAGCCAACAAACACCTGAGCTATTCCAACTTGCGAAATCTGTATGCAGCTATAGGACGGTATAACGATGCTCTGTTATATGCCAAGAAAGCAATAGAAGAATTTCAGGCACATATCCCAATGGGTGATGCTACCTACAATATGCCTTACATGGCTTTGGCTGATATTTATCGACTGATGAGTGACAAGGAAAACTGCTATAGGAGCCTTGATAAGATTTTTAAAACGGCTTCACGAATAGTAGATTCTAAAGAACTCTATCACTTATATGCAACAAGAGGCAGATGCCATTTTGCTTTCAAAGACTATCAATCAGCCTTGAAGGACTATAAGAAAGCGGACGAATTGCTTGCTACAAAATATCCGCAAACGGATGGCGACAGAATAGCTTTGTTAGCTCTAATAGGAGGTGTGGAGCATCAGTTGGGAAACTACGCAGAATCGGAACAATATTATCGGAAGTATGCCGAATATACCAAGGCACTATATGGTGAGAAAAGTCAAGAACATATCAATGCGCAAATATATCTTGCCAATGCTGAAGGTTTTGCAGGGAATGAAACGTATGGTTGCAATGATTATACAGCAGCGGTACTGCAATTGAAGGCTTTGATGAAACAACGCATCCCATATATGAGTAGTACAGAGCGTGAAGGTTTGTGGAATCCTCTATCCTCATTGTTTACTATGATGACACCATACGCTTTGGAGGCAAAGCAGACACAGACGGCATTCACAAAGAATTGCTATGACGCTCTTGTTATGTCTAAGTCTTTTCTCTTGGAATCGGAACGCTCCATGTATGATGTCATTAAGCGGATGGGTACGCCTGAGGACATGCACAACTATACCACATTGGCAAGTATGAAGAATCAGGTGAAGGCTTGGGAAAAAGACTATAATGCAAACGCTGACAGCATCCTAAGTGTGTCAAGAAAAATAAGCCGTTTGGAAAATCTGTTGGTTAACAGATGCAAGGAATATAGCGATGGCACAGACTTCATGGATGTGGACTATGATGCGGTGAAGCACGCTTTGGGACAAAACGAAGTGTTGATAGACTTCACCGACTTTATTTCACAAACTCAAGGAAGAAAGTATGCAGCTTATATTATAAATAAGGTGCAGGATTATCCGCAACTGAAATCACTGTTTACGGAAAGACAGATAGATTCACTTGGCATCGTCCGCCCCGATATGTTTTATGACAAAGATTATGCACATGATGTATTACAGCTGCTATGGGAACCATTGAAAACGAATATACCAGTAGGTACAACCATATATTATGTGCCATCGCAGTTGCTGTTCCAAATATCATTGGAGTCATTGCCTTTAGCAGATGGTACACTGTTGGGTAATCATTATAACTTTGTATGGTTGTCTTCTGCCCGTGAATTGGTGAAGATGAAATCAAAAAGTAATAGTAACAAGGCTAATACTGCAGTTTTGTATGGCGGTTTGCAATATGACTTGGAGACAACAGCAATGGCTGAAGAGTCCAAGAAATATAATCTGTCGAATTTGCTTGCCTTGCGTGGTGAAATTGCTCGTGGTGATTCCGTATTCCATGATTTGCAAGGAACAAAAGAAGAAATATTGAAGATAGAAGACTTGTTGAAAAGTAATAAATGGCAAGTCTCTTCGTATATGGGCAAAAACGGCACAGAAGAGTCTTTCCTAAATATGCACGGCAAATCGCCTAAATTGCTTCATCTTGCCACTCATGGATTTTACTACACTCCAAATAGAGCGGAGAATGTAGATTATCTCAAAGGCTATACAGATGCTATGTCTCTTTCAGGACTTGTTCTGTCTGGTGGTAATGCTGCATGGTTAGGCAAACCCTTACCTAAAGGCGTACTTGGTGGAATACTTTCAGCTAATGATATAGCACGCTTAGATTTGAGCAATACGGATATGGTGGTATTGTCTGCGTGCCAGACAGGACAAGGCAAGGCGACAGCAGAAGGATTATATGGCTTGCAACGAGCCTTCAAAAAAGCTGGAGTTGGAACAATCGTCATGTCCTTATGGAGTGTGAGCGACAAAACAACTTCTGAGTTTATGACCACATTTTATGAACGTCTTGCCGACAAGAATAATGCCTGGAACAAACGTAAGGCATTTGAGGAAGCCAAAGAAATCATCAGAAAGAAGCATCCCGATCCATTCCATTGGGCTGCGTTTGTAATGTTGGACTGATGGAAATGGTTACTTTTCTCCCTCTTCTATCATAAATAGTAAAACAAAACTATTGTGAATATGAAACAGGAAGAAATAGTAAACGAGATTCGCCGAATGTGTGGTCAAACGATATCGATGCCTTCTTTGGGTTGGCATTTCAAGTACAACGGACAGGTGTATTTCTATGTGGTTGGTAAAGACGAAAGCCTGATACGATTCTACATTCCTTTTGTGGTAGGACTTCCTTTGTATGATAAGGAGTTGTTAAAGAAAGCGGTGAACGAAACCAACAGAAACGTAAAATTCATCAAGGCTCTTTTGTCTGAAAAAGATGAAACTAAAGTATCTTTGGATTACGACCATAAGATAACGGACAAAGAATCCGCCAAGGACATCGTACCACATATCATCAAGTCTTTGGACTTTTCGGTTGGGTACTTGGAGAAAATAGTAAGAGCAAATCAATAACAAAAACTAAAGTTGATCCCGACACGAACTAAGGGAGATTTTAATGAAACAACTTATATCAGAATGAATAAAGATATAATTAAAAAGAGCAAGCATTTAGCTTATCTGCTACGTCATGACAAAGAGTACGAGTTTGACAAAAACGGATGGAGGGAAGTCCGTGATTTGGTGCATAATCATGGCTACACTGAAAAAGAGCTTGAAGAAATCGTTAAAAACAACAATAAACAACGTTACGAATTCAATACCTCGCACACCAAAATCAGAGCAAGACAAGGACACTCTATCATTGTAGATGTAGAACTCCAAGAAGCAGAACCTCCGAAAAATCTCTACCACGGTACTTCTACAAAGTTTTTAAAGTCCATATTCCGAGATGGCATAAACGGTGGAAAAAGACTATTTGTTCATCTGTCGCAAACAAAAGAAATTGCTTACGAAGTCGGCTCAAGACATGGTTCACCTTACATATTAGAGGTGAACTGTGAAAAAATGGTTGAGGACGGTATCAAATTCTATCTTTCGAGAAATGGTGTATGGCTGACTAAATATGTTGATGTCAAATACATCAAAGTATGAGTATTAAAAACTCATGCAGGCATCCAATGCAGTTTTTGAAGCATCAATAAGTTTGCAAGAATGGGGTACGCCACAAAGTTAATGAACTTATAACAAACTGTATATATAAGACCTCTTTCGAGAACTTATATTAAAGTGAGGAAGGTGGGCTTTTATAGCAAATGGTTACTTCGATACTCTATATCTCATAAACAGACAAATAACAAACTTAGAAGTTGCGCCCGACACGAATATAGGGAGAAAAATATGGAACTGAAGAATGGAAATGGTTTGAATTCGTGGTTCAATGCAATCTTGTGGCTTAATATTGCATTTTCTGGTGTAGGATTGATTCTGAGCTTGATTAACCTCATGAAAGGAGACAATGGCTTTGACATTTTTACTTTTGGAAGTACTTGTGCCGTATGTGTTGCCATTGCTGGATTCTATTGGCTTTTGAAAGCAGAAAAAGTAGGTTTCTACTTATTGGTTGGTGGTTGCCTGATAAACGCAATAATTGCGTATATCCAGTACTGCAATATCAACGTGGATGACTATGGAACAATGTATTCCGTTGCAAAGAGTCTGGCTTTCAAAGGTGTATGGACAAGTATCGGTAAAATAATATTCTTCATGCTTTTAATGTTATTGAAATGTGAAGGAAAGAATGTGTATCAAGCATTGTGGAATAAAGAATAGAAGTATATGGTTAAACGTCTTGCTTTAGTATTTATGG
>ERZ1026852.876-NODE-876-length-17370-cov-6.798498_pt1 | contig 17370 bp, 11 predicted proteins | sample MGYA00380156_ERZ1026852 | MGnify/ENA primary metagenome ERZ1026852 (study PRJEB33269, sample SAMEA4719792) | human gut metagenome | biome: human-associated habitat; feature: organic feature; material: feces | place: Cameroon | collected 2013-10 ...
GAGCAGCTGATTTGTAATCAGCAGGTTATCGGTTCGAGTCCGATCATCGGCTTACAGAGGATCTCTTAGGATTAATGCTTAAGAGGTCTTTTTAATTGTAAGATAGTGCGGGAGTCAAGCTATAGGATAAAAATGTGTTGAAATAAATGTGTTTAAATAAAGGCGTTGAAATAAAGGCATTGAAACAAAGGTTTCGGTATGCAATGGCAACCATATTTTTTAAAGAAAAATTCAAAATGGTCGATGTTTAATATTTAAAATAAGACAGTGATAATAATTCGTCGAAATCTCCATGAAATCGGTATAATATTAGGATTGATTTTTTGACAGGATAATTATAATATCATACGTATTATAAATGGAAAGTGGAATACATCATTACAAAGAAAGGCATGCTATCACTTTGTGAGGCGTGCCAATAAACGTGAGGTGATTTGATGAACAATATTTTGCAGGAAATGACAAGTAAATCTCTTAGTGAGGCTATGCTGGATTTCTCAGAGAAGGTGCCTGTGCAATGCAGATCCGGGTACTTTGAAGCTATGGTGGACAAGTGGGGCTATGACGAGGTTATTGGAGGGCTTGCGGAGAAATACTGGTTTAATGTAGATGAGATCACCAGGGTTATGAAAGATGTAGACAGATATAACAAGCCTTTGGATAGTCACAAAACACCTAAAACAATAGTTACATATTACAGGAATATTACGAATGGTGGTGCCCAGCGGGTTGTAACAATGTTGTGCAATATCTGGTCGTCAATGACAGATGAACAGGGAAATAAAAAGTACAATGTAATACTGGTTACGGACAATGGACCGGAAGAGGATGAATATGAGTTAAATGCCGATGTGAAGAGAGAATACATTCCTTCATATAAGGTAGAAAAACGAGAATATCTTAAGCGAATGAAGGCGATAAATGATATCCTCGATAGAAATAATGTCGATGTATTTATATCCAATATGTTCACACAGCATTGTACATGGTGGGATATGCTGACTGTAAAGAACCATCCTTCAAGACCGGCATTTGTGCTTCATGTTCATAGCTTTACATGTCTGCCCTATGGGCTTCAGGGTTGCGAGGCGGATTCTCTTCAATACATATACAGCTTGTGTGATGGCATAGTTACATTATCAGTTACAGACGAGATGTATACACAGATATATAATAAAAAGGCGAAATGTATAGGTAATCCGTCTACATTCAATGTAGATGAGATAAAGATAAGCGATTATGTACCACACAGGATAGTATGGGTAGCTCGTATTGATGGAGGAAAGCGCCCCCTTGACCTGATTCCGGTTATGAAGCTTGTGACCCGGGAGATCAGCGACGCAAAGCTTGTCATAGTTGGCAAGGGTGATGAGAAATTAGAGGCTGAGCTGCGAAAGCTAATTAAAGAGAACCATTTGGAGAAGAACATAGAATGTGCAGGCTTTACCATGGATGTGGGCAGATATTACTCAGAAGCTTCATTATTTGTGAGTACTTCTCATAGTGAAGGCTATGCAATGACTTTTTATGAGGCGCAGGCATATGGACTTCCTATAGTGTGCTATGAAATGCCATGGCTTGAGGTGGAAGAGTCCGGAGCGGGAGTTGTCAGCGTTCCTCAGGAGAATGTTGTTCTTATGGCACAGGCTATCATAGACATATTAAAGGATAGCCATAAGGTGAAAAAGCTTGGTGCGGCTGGAAGAAAGCACGTTGAAGAGGTAAGCAGCATAGACATAGGAAAGACCTGGGAAGGCTTATTTAATGGGGTATACGGAGATGACAGTTATTTTGAGAGAGATTTAACTGTAGATGAATTGAAGTATAAGATGAAGATACTTATTACCAATCTCACAGGATACCAGCAGCAGGCAAAATATGATATAAAGAACCATAGGAGCAGAGAACTCGAGATGGCATTTTCAGACGAGAAGGACATATATGATAAGCTTCAGCAGGCGTACGCAGAAAAGTCTGAAATAAATGCCAAGCTCAAACAGACCTACGAGGAGAAATCCGAGATAAATGCAAAACTTCAACAGACCTACGCAGAGAAATCAGAGTTAAATGAGAAGCTTCAACAGACTTACGCAGAGAAATCCCAGTTGAATGAGAAGCTTCAACGGACCTATGCAGAGAAGTCTGAGATAAATGCCAGGCTTAAGCAGGCGTACGAGGACAAGACAGAGCGAGGTGAGCGTATAAAGGAGCTTGAGGCTGAACTGGCGGCTATCAGAGGCTCTGTTGGATATAAGCTCATGAAGGGAGTCAGACTGGTGCCGGGTAATGCAAAGAAGCACGATAAGTAGGTGCGTATATTATTGCATACAGGGTTTAAAATCTAATGGGGAAGATTGAGATACCCGGAGAGTGGGGATAGGGCTTGTGTAAGAGTGTCTGATTGGGGAATCGGAGGCTCTGATTTATGCTATGAATAGATCAGGGCCTTATTTTGTCATGGCAATGAGTCAGGTGCAGCTTGCTTGTATACTTGCGTGCTTGTATGATGTATGCTTGCATCAACCATATCTTTCAAAGAAAAAGTCAAAATGGTCGGCACTTTAAATTTAAAATAGGGCAGTGATAATAAATCGTCGAAATCTCCCTGAAATCGGTATAATATTAGGGTTGATTTTTTGACAGGATAATTATAATATCATATGTATTATAAATGGAAAGTGGAATACATCATTACAAAGAAAGGCACGCCATCACTTTGTGAGGCATGCCAATAAACGTGAGGTGATTTGATGAATAATATTTTGCAGGAAATGACAAGTAAATCTCTTAGTGAGGCTATGCTGGATTTCGCAGAGAAGATGCCTGTGCAATACAGATCCGGGTACTTTGAAGCTATGGTGGACAAGTGGGGCTATGATGAGGTTATAGGAGGGCTTGCGGAGAAATACTGGTTTAATGTAGATGAGATCACCAGGGTTATGAAAGATGTAGACAGATATAACAAGCCTTTGGATAGTCACAAAACACCTAAAACAATAGTTACATATTACAGGAATATTACGAATGGTGGTGCCCAGCGGGTTGTAACAATGTTGTGCAATATCTGGTCGTCAATGACAGATGAACAGGGAAATAAAAAGTACAATGTAATACTGGTTACGGACAATGGACCGGAAGAGGATGAATATGAGTTAAATGCCGATGTGAAGAGAGAATACATTCCTTCATATAAGGTAGAAAAACGAGAATATCTTAAGCGAATGAAGGTGATAAATGATATCCTCGATAGAAATAATGTCGATGTATTTGTATCCAATATGTTCACACAGCATTGTACATGGTGGGATATGCTGACTGTAAAGAGCCATCCTTCAAGACCGGCATTTGTGCTTCATGTTCATAACTTTACATGTCTGCCATATGGACTTCAGGGATGTGAGGCAGACTCGCTTCAATATATATATGGTTTGTGTGATGGCATAGTTACCTTGTCACTAACAGATGAAATTTACACTCGGGTATATAACAAAAAAACAAAGTTTATAAATAATCCACTTACATTTAATGTGAGTGATATAAAAGTTAGTTGTTATTCACCAAATAAAATAGTATGGGTGGCAAGAATTGATGATATAAAAAGACCTCTTGATCTGATTCCGGTTATGAAGCTTGTGACAGAGGAGATGCCTTATGTAAAACTTACTGTAGTAGGAAAAGGAAAAAGTGAGTTGGAGGCAGAATTAAGAAAACTTATAAAGGAAAATCATCTGGAGAAAAACATGGAGTGTGTAGGCTTTACCATGGATGTGGGAAGATATTACTCAGACGCATCTCTGTTCATTAGTACATCATTTAGTGAGGGATATCCAATGACATTTTATGAGGCACAGGCATATGGATTGCCTGTGGTGTGCTATGATATGCCGTGGCTTGAGGTAGAGGAAGCAGGAGAAGGTATAGTTAGCGTTCCTCAGCAGGATTATGTCTTTATGGCACGTACTATTGTAGATATATTGAAGGACAGGGATAGAAACATCAGGCTTGGAAATGACAGCAGAGAGCATGTAGAGAAATTGGAACGCATGGATATAGGCGAGACCTGGGCAGACTTTTTTGAAGGAATTTATGGTGATGAAGATTATTTTGCAAATGAGCTAAGTGCTGATACATATAGGGACAAGCTGAAAATACTCATTACTCATCTTACAGGATACCAGCAGCAGGCAAAATATGATATAAAGAACCACAGGAGCAGAGAGCTTGAGTTGGCATTTTCAGACAAGAAGGACATATATGATAAGCTCCAGCAGGCGTACGCAGAAAAGTCTGAGATAAATGCCAAGCTTAAACAGACCTACGAGGAGAAATCCGAGATAAATGCCAAGCTTCAGCAGACCTATGCAGAGAAATCTGAGTTAAATGAGAAGCTTCAACAGACCTACGCAGAGAAATCTGAGTTGAATGAGAAGCTTCAACAGACCTATGCAGAGAAGTCTGAGATAAATGCCAAGCTTAAGCAGGCGTATGAGGACAAGACTGAGCGAGGTGAGCGTATAAAGGAGCTTGAGGCTGAACTGGCGGCTATCAGAGGCTCTGTTGGATATAAGCTCATGAAGGGAGTCAGACTGGTGCCGGGTAATGCAAAGAAGCACGATGAGTAGGTGAACGATATAAGATAAGAGCACAGGATGATTGCGGTGGTGCCATTAAATCCGGCACACTGCAGCACCTGTGCTTTTTTATGGTAACGAGGAAAGTGCGATATGCTTGGTACCATTTTTAAATTTTATGATTGTAAGTTTTAAAAGTTTACCTGACGCTTGACGGTAGTACATTTACATGGGAAAATGTTGATATAGCGTCAAACAGCGGGGGAGGAATCACATGCTTTTATACATGAATATGAGACAGCTTGGAAAACGAAGAAATACTGTGGATAAAGTGCCATTTGAATATGAGGCGGAACCGGAGACTTTGCGGGAGCTTATAACAGAGACTGTTAAGATATGTGTCAGGGAATACATAGAGCGTATGGACAGAGGAGAAGCAGTCCTTACAAGTGATCAGATAGATGACATGGCACAGATCGGTAAGATAGCCTTCGGCATAGTGTACGGAGATAAGAAGCCTGATGTATCAAAAGCAGCGGATACGGCTATAACAGGCTTTGAAGATGGCTTGTTCAGAGTGTTCCTGGGGAGTGAGGAGCTTACGGAATTGGACGAGAAGGTTATATTTGCTGAGGGAGATGAGATCACGTTCATCAGACTCACAATGTTAGCCGGAAGAATGTGGTAGACAGAAGTAAAAAATTGAAAGGGGTTACGCATGGGAGAAGATAAGAAGACAAAGCTTGAGAGGGAAGCAGAGAAAAATCTTGCAAGGGACGTAAGAAACGCATACAAGGAAAGGTCAGATGAACTTAAGAAGACATACAGCATGGAGGTTCAGAAGATCATTGAAGAAATCGGCAGATATAATGGGGCGGCTCATCTTACTGAAACAGGAAAGAAGCTGGAGAGATTTCTTAAGACAGAGGGCAACCGGCCATCAGATTTCTTCAGATCCGAAATGAAGAATATGCCGGGCTGGATACCGGATGATCTGTTAGAAGACTTCTATTGCACTATAGACAGCATAATAAAGTGGCAGGCGAGCCAGTCTTATTTCAGAAGGACTGTGCGGACGAAGAAGTATACATCATACATGGACAGATATTTCAGGATCATGGCTGAGTATCATGACCTGGGAATATATAATGCAGACATAGTTTCCATATATAAGGGGAACGTGCCTGAGGATACGCTGTGCCTGTACAAGGATAAGGGGGCAAATGGCTGGAAGGCAATATCGGAATACTGGATACAGGCAGAGCTTGACAGGGGAAATGTCCAGCTTGAGGAAGCCCTTATGGACATTTTGTTTGGTGAGAGCACCGGGGCGAAGCTCACCACCGAAATGATCCGTGGAATATGTATGAGTGAAAACAGCAGGCTACACGAGGCTCTTGGTAAGCTGCTGCTGGCAGCAAGGCTCCAGGAGGGACTCCGCCAGGCAATATGCGAGAACATGGACTACGGAACCACAGAGGCCTTCATGACACTGTTTCGTGTGATTAAGGACAATGAGCTGTTGAGGTATGCCTCTGTCACAAGGGCTGTTGGTACATGGACGGGACTTGTGGCAAATGAAGAGAGCAAGATCGACCGTATACAGGAAAAACAGCTTTATATAATAGACACATATCTTCATGATGAGAATGCCAGACATGAGGCACTTATGGGCGAGGACGCCATGAAGATATACCTGGCACTGTGGTGTTACGGCTTCTTTGATATAGATGACGCATGCCGTATAATGCAGGAGCTGGCACTTAACGGCACAAAGCACCAACGAATGGTATTTGCAATGTACATAGACGCCATGAGCCTTGGAAAGATGTATGTGCATAAGGTGGCAAAGGAATTTGTGGAGAGATATGGAGATGAACCTGACACCATGGCGGTTGTCATGCCAAGCTTCATGACGGACTACCAGGTGTATATGAACGAGCTGATATACGAGGAGGGACGCAGGTATAAGGGCAAGGTGAGAAAGAAAACATATGCGGAGTTTTCCAGATACTTTGACAGCATGGAGGAGTGCCTCAGGATATATGATATCCTTATGGGGCTTCTTGACAAGATACCGGGCAGGAAGCTTGAGATAAATCCCTGCGTGTTCCCATGGAACGTGGCATATCTTGAGAAATCGGACATTATCATGAGGCTTGGTGTGTGCGCCAGTGCCTTAAGGGATGAGGACAAGATCACTGCGGTTGCCCGCATGATGAGTGATATCGACCCGTCAAAATACAGCAGGGATACACTTATGATGGCACTTATAAGGGAACCTGCAAATGACGACCAGAGGGCACTTCTTGTGGAGGCTGTAGCCGACAAGGAAACATTTACCAGACAGAAGGCTGCCGAGCTTGTTAAGAACATGGAGCTTTCGCCGGATAATTATACACAGCTTGAGAATATGCTCAAGTATAAGAAGGCTGACGTCAGGGATACGGTGCTGTCTATACTCTATAAGATGGATGGGGACAGCATGTATGAGCTTATCGGAAGACTTCTTGCAGATCCTAAGGAAGAGAAGAGGACTGCGGGGCTTGATCTTTTGTTGCAGTTAAAGAAGGATGAGGACAGGAAAGAATTATTTGCCAGGTGTGTCAAGCATATTGATACCATGGAGCACGCCGCTTCAAGAGTAAGCACCAAGGAGCAGATCCTTATAAATGAAATAATAAATACAGGGGAGAATAAGCCGGATGCAGAAAGGGGATATGGCCTTTATGATGTAAATGCAACCTACGAGCCGGTATTTGACGCGGCATATCTTGAGGAGTGCAAGGAAGTATACAAAAGATATTTCCCTGACAGCGGTATTGCCATGGGGAAGAACGGTGGAGATACAGGAAAGCTTGCAGGAGCATTTTCCAGGTTAAAGGCGAAGCTTGGCACAGGCAAGACAGAAGCTGTTTCAGAGACAGAAGAAATCGTAAAGAAGCTTGATGAACTGATAGACGCCCACAAGAACGATGAGTACACCAACAGAATCGGGGAAATCTGTATGCTTGGAGAGTCCGGTGGACTTTACAGTGAAGATGGAAATATACAATTTGCAGAGCTGTGGGAAGGCTTTTACAGGGAGAATATACAGACTCCGGAACGGCTTGTGCAGGTATACACTTATCTGCAGGGGTGCAACAATGACAGAGAGGATTTCAAGAAATACTGCGAGAGCTTCATCAGGGATATGTTTGGCGGGCAGTATGTGGTGGAACAGTACAATTACGGCTATCTGTCACGGATAAAGACAGTCGTTTCATACCTTTACGACAAATATGTGCTGATCACCGACATGAGAAAGCTGGCAGTGGTGGCAGCAGATTATCTTATCTCCCGGAAGTCGGAGCTGGTGTATGATTTCCGTGTGGTAAGTCCCGGGGCAGATAAAGAGGAGAGGAACAGGGTATACCACAGGGGTGTTATAACGAATGAGCAGATCATGAGATTTACAGGATACCTTACCCTGGCGAAGAAGATCTGTTTTATTGAGGTGGAGGATGGTTCGGATACAGCCACGGCAAATGAGGCGGAGTTTCGTCATTTGTTCCCATATAATTATGCATTGGCTGAGTGCTATGGTTTCCGCGTGCCTGAAGATGTGGCAAATGTTCCGGGGGAGCCTTACTACTGGATACACGCGGGAGAAATGATGTGGGTACCTACTCTTCATGATTACATTGCGGCATACAGCCGTGGGATCGTAACCAGGGATTATATGTACAAGATGGCATTTGAGGGAAATTCGCTGGACAGTAACCTTAAGTGCGTGTCTGATATCATCAGGTATATTACCGAAAGAGACAGGCAGGTGCAGACCAGACGCAATGAATGGAGCTGGCTTGAGCAGAGAAGAGTCGAGAATATAAGAAGGATACTGCTGCATGATCCTTCAAAGGAGCTTTCTGAGGCCGATCAGAGGATATTTGACATTGCTAAGGGGCTGTATGAGGACATGTCCGGGCTGGTTATGGAAGCTGAGCTTACAAGGGGAGATACGGAGACGGAATTCTCCCGGTATATATACGGACTTACAAGAATATATGGAGCAGAATACTTTGTGAGGATATTGTCAGCGCTGGGCAAGGAGACTCTGGAGAGATCATCATATTTTAACAGTGGCTACAGCTATGGCGGAAACAGAATGAAGGTAAGCAAGAAAAACAGTCTTTCGCACCTTCTCCAGTCATGTCTGCCGGGAGTTGGGGACAATGCGGAGACTCTTAAGAGTTATCTTGCAGGTACAGACATAAGTGAAGCCCGTCTGGTGGAGGCTGCCATGTATTCTCCGGAATGGATAGATATAGTTGGAGAGTATCTGGGCTGGGATGGATTCGCAGGGGGCTGTTATTACTTCATGGCACACATGAACGAGTCATTTGACAATAAGAGGACAGCCATGATAGCAAGATACACACCGCTGTCTGTGGATGAGCTGAACGACGGAGCCTTTGACAGGGCGTGGTTTGCTGAGGTGTACGAGAAGCTTGGTGACAAACATTTTACCCTTATATATAAGGCGGCGAAGTATATTTCAGACGGAGCAAAGCATACCAGGGCGAGAAAGTATGCGGACGCAGCCCTGGGCAGATACAATGAGGCAGAGCTCATAGCTGAGATCGAGGCAAAGCGTAACAAGGATCTGCTTATGGCAGTGGGAATACTCCCTATTGATAATGAATCACAGATCAGGGACAGATACATGTTCCTCCAGAAGTTCAAGAAGGAGAGCAAGCAGTTCGGTGCCCAGAGGAGAGCCAGCGAGTCGGCAGCAGTCCAGATCGCTCTGCAGAATATGGCGATAAATGCTGGCTATCAGGATGTGACCAGACTTATACTCCGTATGGAGAGCCTTGTGGCTCAGGGCATGTCGGATTATTTCAAGCCTCATGACGTGGGAGAGGTGTCCCTGTGGCTTGAAATGGGAGATGGCGGCAAATGTACCCTGATATGCGAGAAGAACGGCAAACAGCTTAAATCTGTGCCTGCCAAGCTTAAGAAGGATGAATATGTTGTGGCTCTCACAGAGGCGAAGAAGCAGATGGCAGAGCAGGCAAGGCGTACAAAGGCAATGCTTGAGGATGCCATGGAGAGCGAGGAAGTGTACACCTGGGCAGAGATAAAGGGCATGCTTGAAAATCCTGTTATCAGTGATATGGTGGCAGCAGTGGTATTTAAGGTGCAGGGAGAGAACGGAGGCAGTGCAGCTTCGGATGATGAAACGAGTAAGACTAAGCTTTTCAATGGCGATCAACGTGAAAAGTGCGTGCTGGGATTTGCAACTCTTGAAGGTTTGAACGTGATCGGAGCTTATGCAATAAATGTTGAAGACAAGAATTTAAATGATAAGGGCAAGAGCTTAGATAATGCAGAACCGGAAGAGAATACAATAGATGTAGACAGCAATAGACTTCCGGATAGTATGATAGATGTTGGATGTATGGAATTGCCGGATGATACTAAGCTTGTTGTGGCACATCCGGTTCATATGTATAAGGCAGGTGTGTGGCATGATGTGCAGAAGTATGTATTTGCCCGGAAGATAGTCCAGCCATTTAAGCAGGTATTCAGAGAGCTGTATGTTAAGACAGAAGAGGAGCTGGGGCTTGAACATTCGCTCCGGTATGCAGGAAATCAGATACAGCCGAGGGAGACTCTTGGCTGCTTAAGATCCAGACACTGGGTTGCTGATGTGGATGAAGGCTTGCAGAAGGTCTACTATAAGGAAAATATTGTTGCAAGGATTTATGCTCTTGCAGACTGGTTCTCACCGTCGGACATCGAGGCTCCTACTCTTGAATGGGTGGTGTTCACAGACAGAAGAAATGGTAAGGATCTTAAGATAAAGGACATTCAGGATATTATTTTCTCAGAGGTTATGAGGGATGTGGATATGGCGGTAAGCGTTGCCCATGCCGGTGGCGTGGATCCGGAGACCTCCCACTCTACAATAGAGATGAGAAAAGCCATAGCGGAATTTACAATGCCTTTATTTAAACTGGCAAATGTATCATTTACCAGGAACCATGCAATTATAAATGGCAAGCGTGCCAACTACACGGTGCATCTGGGAAGCGGTGTGGTACATCAGGAGGCAGGACCTATGATCAATGTTCTTCCTGTTCATTCTCAGAGACGGGGACGTATATTCCTGCCATTTGTGGATGACGACCCGAAGACCTCGGAGGTGCTCACCAAGATATTGTTCTTCGCTGAGGACAACAAGATCAAGGATCCGTTTATACTGGATCAGATAGAGTAGGGGTTATCGACATTTGGATAGGAAAAGTAAAAATATAGATGGGACGGATTGTATCAAGTTTTATATGAAAACTTGACATGCAGCGTCAGCCCTTTGCCGAAGGCAAATTTTAAATGGGCTGATGTTCAAAGGAGAGAAGTTATAAATGAAAAAACAGGAGGGCGTGGCATATTTTCATCTGCCGGGATTATTTGAATTTTACGAATTATATAAGGTGTTTCTGCCCTTGTTTCATGAGCACAGGGAATATTTCTATGACTGGTGTGACATAGGCTCTATCTATGGTGCCCCTGCAGATTGTATCTGGGGTGGAGGTCGTGTGGGAGATGGAGACTGCAATGCCAGGGAAGTCCTTTCTCTGGTGAATAAATATGGCATTTCAGCAAGACTTACATTCAGCAATTCCTTGCTAAGGGAAGAACACCTTTCTGACAGAAGGTGCAATGAGCTGTGCAGGATGTTCTGCCGGGAGCGGGATAGAGATAAAGAAATTTATAATACCGGAGACCTTAACAGAAGTGGTAATGACGGTTGTGGGCATGGCAGGGTACGAAATGGTGTTATTGTACATTCTGAATTGCTGCTTGACTATCTGAAAGCCAGCTATCCGGAACTTTATCTGGTGTCTTCAACAACCAAGGTTTTGACTGATTTTGATGAACTTGTGAAGGAACTGGATCGCGAGGATTTCAGTTATGTCGTGCCGGATTTCAGGTTGAATAAACGCTTTGACAGATTGGAGGATTTGTCTGAACAGCAGAAAAATAAAGTGGAATTTTTGTGTAACGAATGTTGCTACTTTGGTTGTACTGACCGTCGGGCATGTTATGAGGATGTGAGCCGCAGGATCCTTGGGGAAGCCGAAAAGGATTATGACCATAAATGTACAGCCCCGGATCATGATGGTGGATACCGCTTCTCTAAGGCCATGTTAAATCCGGGATTTATAGGAATCAATGACATCAGAAATATTTATATGCCAATGGGATTCATGAACTTTAAGATTGAAGGCAGAGGACTTGGCAGTGCACTTATCCTGGAATTTCTATTGTATTACATGACAAAACCGGAATACCGGATAAATGTCAGAGAAGAAATATATCTGGATAATACCTTGGATCTTTTTTAGCTCAGAGACAGGTAAGAAATAAGTATGTATTCCCCAAATAAAAAATTATTTAGCCGACACTATTTGACAGATTTCATGAGTGGCATAGTGTAATATGTATTTATCCCGAAAATGTAACAGGATTTGTAACGGGAAAGGAGGGAATGGGACCGGTACAGGTGAAGAAATGTACAGAACGTTATGAAAGAGATACTGCGAATAGAGCAGAAAAAAAAGAAAGTGTTGCAAAAAGCAGGGATAATCCGGTGCGTATACTATTGCATACAGGGTTTAAAATCGAATGGGGAAGATTGAGATACCCGGAGAGTGTGGATAGGGCTTGTGTAAGAGTGTCTGATTGGGGAATCGGAGACTCTGAATACAGGTAGATGATATAAGCCGGACTTCAATACATATCACATTTAACTGAAATTTGAAAAAACTTCAAATTAAAACTTAAAACATCGTTGGAAAACAAAAAGAGAGAGACTCTGATTTATGCTATGAATAGATCAGAGTCTTATTTTGTTATGGAATGTCTCCTAATTAAATATTGTCAATCAGCCTAAAAGGGTGGTATAATATAATGACTTTTGATCATAAGACAGAAGAACTTATTGTTTGGAGGAAGAAAATGGGAATATATGAAGAGTTAGTAGCCAGAGGACTTATTGCCCAGACTACAAATGAAGAAGAAATAAGAGAATTGGTAAATAACGGCAAGGCCGTTTTCTATATAGGTTTTGACCCAACAGCAGACAGCCTTCATGTAGGTCACTTCATGGCACTGTGCCTTATGAAGAGATTACAGATGGCAGGAAATAAGCCTATCGCCCTTATCGGAGGCGGTACAGCCATGATCGGAGATCCATCAGGCCGTACAGATATGAGACAGATGATGACAAAGGAAACAATCCAGCATAACGTAGATTGCTTCAAGGTTCAGATGAGTAAGTTCATAGACTTCTCAGATGACAAGGCATTACTGGTCAATAACGCAGACTGGCTCCTTGACCTTAACTATGTTGAGGTTCTTCGTGAGGTTGGTGCATGCTTCTCAGTAAATAACATGCTTCGTGCAGAGTGCTACAAGCAGCGTATGGAGAAGGGATTAAGCTTTCTTGAGTTCAACTACATGATCATGCAGAGCTATGACTTCTATGCATTATTCCAGAAGTACGGCTGTAACATGCAGTTTGGCGGAGATGATCAGTGGAGCAACATGCTTGGCGGTACAGAGCTTATCAGAAGAAAGCTTGGTAAGGACGCACATGCCATGACCATCACACTTCTTCTCAACTCAGAGGGCAAGAAGATGGGTAAGACCCAGAAGGGTGCCGTATGGCTTGATCCGAATAAGACATCACCATTTGAGTTCTACCAGTATTGGAGAAATGTTGCAGATGCCGACGTTCTTAAGTGTATCCGTATGCTCACATTCCTTCCACTTGAAGAGATCGACAAGATGGATTCATGGGAAGGCAGCCAGTTAAATCAGGCAAAGGAAATCCTTGCATACGAGCTTACAAAGCTTGTTCATGGCGAGGAAGAGGCAAAGAAGGCTCAGGATAGTGCAAGAGCATTGTTCTCAAAGGGCGTAGCTGCTGACATGCCGGCAGTAACACTTACAGCAGAAGACTTCAAGGATGGCGAGATCGATATTGTATCAGTGCTTGTTAAGTCAGGACTTGTTGCTTCACGTAACGAGGGCAGACGTGCCGTAGAGCAGGGCGGTGTAGCCGTTGATGGTGAGAAGGTGGCAGATATCTCAGTTAAGCTTCCTGAAGAGAAGTTTGATGGCGAAGGTATCGTAGTAAGACGTGGAAAGAAGAACTTCAGAAAGGTCAGCAAGTAAGGACAATTGATGCTTTGAGTGATATAGAAGTGAATAAACAGTAAGTACACAAGAAGGAAAGCGATGAACTTTCCTTTTTGTACTATAATGGGACATTGATTTGTTGATGAAAATGGGAGAAAAATAATATGGAGACTAAGGAGTTTGTTGAAAAATTTACATCTGTATAAAAAAAAGGTAAGAGACATATGTGGCTATGATTGTTTGGAAAATAATGACATTTCAGATGATCCAGATTGTGATGTGGATTATGGAGTTGATGAAAAAGGTTTTCTGATTATTGAAGGGAAGAAATCTAATTTGAAGGTTTCAGATCTTCAACAGATTAGGTATAGGGTTGGACCATATTTAGAGTCTAATTTAGATAGAGAGTACTATGTTTCCTTCATCTTTAAAAATAATATAAAGTTATATTTCCACCTGACAGATTTTGGAGTGTTAAAGGGAATTGTTATTGTAGACAAGAAGTTTTGCTCAGATAGCAATGAGGTTGTGGAGGGTATTATATTCACAAGAGAATATAATTGGAAAGATGACTATGTTATAAATGAAAACGAGTTAGTTGCATATCTTGGACAGGAAGAGGAAGTTAGAATTCCTGAAAGCGTTGAGTCTATAGGCACATATGCTTTTGAGAAGAGTTATATAAGCAGCATAGTGCTTCCGTCAACTACAAAGCTCATAAAGAGAAGGGCATTTTGGCTTAGTTCTGTAAAACATGTCGAGTTATGCTGTGTAGAGGTAATCGAAGAAGAGTCGTTTGCTAGGTGTGGGAAATTGAGAGAAATTGTAATACCTGAATCTGTAAAAGAAATACAGAAAGGAGCGTTTAGTAATTCAGGCTTGACATTAGAGAATATAGAGAATTGTTCTCATGTGAAAATTGATGATACTGTATTGAATAATGATTAGAGTGTTTTGGTGTGATGAAACATTTATGGATTGAAACAAGAAATCAGGGCTATGAACGAAACTAAGTGTTGTAGATATGGATAGAACACGCCATCCATTGAACGGGTGGCGTGATAAAAGAATCTTTAGGTATAAACATATAACGAAAAAAGAAGCTATTAGATTACATCTGAAAGCAGCATATTAGTAAATTGAACTTAAAGAGTCTCGTCCGTATAAAAAGATATGTGTATTCAATATCCCGGATATATAAATTGAAAACTATGAAGGAAACCGAATACCATACTCGTTTAATTGATGCTTATAATATTCTAAATGAGCACTAGCTTTGCTTAGATTTTGGCTAGCTGCTTCATTGAGAAGATTAAGTGCTTCATTTATGTCATTGCTTGTGCGATTCTTATTATCTAGCAGTTCACATGCTAACTTGTCCATAGCCCATGCGTTTTTCATATGGGCAGATTTTCGGAGTAAATCTAATGGGGGAATGGTAGTATAGCTTGTTTTTTTAGATAGCTCGTTATAAAAGGTGCTTACAACAGAAGAAGTAATGATCGTATATAGCAAGTTATATGCATATACCCAATTGTTATCAGCGGCAAGTTTAGCGTAATTAATAGCACTAGTATAGTGAGTTATAATTTTTGCTGCTAAATCTGCCGGGGGATTGTGGGGGATAGCTTTATACTCGCTAAAATAATCATCACCTATGCTTTTTTCAATCTTGGCTATACTATTCTGAGCTGGAGCATAATCTCCACATAATTTGAACAATTTTTTTGCATAATCACGTTCGTCGTTGTTTGGGACATTGAATTCCCCCTTTAATACCATATCGCCGAGAGCCCAACACCCTCCAGGGTGAACGCAATTATCTGTTTTACAAAGTTGGTAATAATATGCAGCTTTAGTTTTGTCAGGTGATATTTTAAGCGCATCATTTCCGCTATAAAAGGTTTGCCCATAATAGAAGATAGAGCCTAATTCCCTTGCACAGTATACATTTGTTTTTGCGTTTTTTTCTAGGAGGTTATATCTATCAATGCTTGAGTTTGAGAATGCGAGAGGATTATTAACACATGATGGGGCAAGACATATGAGACAATGTTAAACATTTTTGAGCAGGTTGGATATACAATTGATAAAAAGGTATTAAATGCCTAGGATTATGGCGTGCCACAAAAAAGAGAAAGACTTATTACAATTTGAATCTGGAATGATTTGAAAAAAACTATTACATTTTCATTTCCTAAAGAGCATGATTATAAACCTGTGCTTAGAGATATTTTGCTTGATTGTCCTGAGGGACCAGGTGTTCCATATGGTGAGAAAAAGAGAAAAAATTTGAATTAGTACCCCAGGTGGATATTGGAAAGATATAGATTCGGCAATTGCAAAAGAATATATGAAGAGCTATTGGAACATGGAAGGGGGTAGACACTGGTATATTATGAGGAATGAGTTTAGATGAGCCTTCACTCACGGTTTTGACATCTCCGTCACAAAAACAAAATGAGCGTTGCCATCCTTTGGAGGCTCGCCCATTTACAGTAAGAGAGAATGCAAGATGTCAGACGTTCCTGGATGATTGGGAGTTTAGTGGAAATATTTCATCACAGTATAAGCAGGTAGGCAATGCTGTTACAGTAAATCTTGCATATGAAATTGCAAAAGAGATTAGTAAGTCATTGGATGTGGTGTGCGAGACAGAAAAAATGATTTTTGATAAAATGTGTATCAGTATAGCTGGGCTGAATTGATTCAAAATGAGGTCTTCAGACAGAGGGATAAATCAGCAAATAATGATATAGGTTACTTTCATCAGAGAGTATTCTAGTATATAAAAGATTGCCGTGTGCCGGATAATGGAAAAGAAGGTGGATGGGATGTTATCTATCACAATGAAGAGGGAATTATCTTGCCGGAAGGGGATAGAGTTAGAACAATTTATGTTGAAATGAAAAACAAGCATAATACGATGAATTCATCTTCAGCTGGAAAAACGTATATCAAAATGCAGAACCGGTTATTACAGAATGACGATTGTGCCTGCTTTTTAGTAGAAGCGATTGCTAAAAAATCTCAAAATATAAAATGGGCAACCACAGTTAATGGTTCAAGTGTATCTCATAGAAGGATTAGAAGGGTAAGTATGGATCAATTTTATGCACTTGTCACTGGTTGTGATACTGCATTTTATGATATGTGTATGGAGCTTCCAAATACGATCGCAAAGGTTGTATCTACAGATAAGGATATTACAATTCCACATGACACAGTTTTGGATGAATTGAGAGCCATCGCAAATAAATTGAATTTTGCAGATGAGAAACTGGCAATGGCAATGGCGGTATATATGCTAGGGGTTAGTACATATCAGGGATTTGAACAGAGCCTGAACATTTCGAGTGAATTGAAAAATGATAATTTGCTGAAAAGAATGTACGCATATGCAAAGAAGGGAAAAAAACAATGGTAACATTTTGATGGTGGTGTTAATAAGTTATACAAGTGTTGGAGATGATTTGTAAGGTTCTTGATAGTGACTTCGGTGAGAGTGTTGAATACATCTCTGATGAAAGAAGTGACGAAACAATAAATAGTAAATAGAAATGGATTTTTTATAGATACCTCCGTTAGCAATACTATCAACGATAAA
>ERZ1026852.879-NODE-879-length-17356-cov-5.153864_pt1 | contig 17356 bp, 19 predicted proteins | sample MGYA00380156_ERZ1026852 | MGnify/ENA primary metagenome ERZ1026852 (study PRJEB33269, sample SAMEA4719792) | human gut metagenome | biome: human-associated habitat; feature: organic feature; material: feces | place: Cameroon | collected 2013-10 ...
AAGCATTTGGCATGCGAATAAAGATAGCATTAAAGAAAAAGTGTTTGACAATTTCCAGTTTGTAGAATCAGGTAAATCAGAGGTTGTAGGAAGGGAGAAATGATGGGCGAGAAAGTAAATGATACAATAGCATTGTTTATAAGTAAACTATCGGAGACTACAGGATATAAGTATTTGAAGAGCAGAAGATCATTAAAGAAAACGATTGGTCAGATCGTATTTGAAGTTTTGTTTTTTTCATCAAAATGGAATGATGATAATAATATTGAGATAAATGCTGATTTTCGGGTTTCATACAAAAAATACGGTGCTGCATCAACAGCATACAGTGTTGTAGCAAGTAAAAGTTTTGAAAATAATAAGGAATATTGGTATGATATTTCAAATGAAAGTAAGTTTGATGAGGTAATGAAATATTTTGAAACAGAACTACAAACAACAGCGGTCGATTTGTCTGATAGATTTGATAAAGATTTCACTGCTGCGTGCCAGTATCTTCTCGAAGAAAAGTTCAAAGAATACAATGTGTTTTTTGATTTCCTTGTAGATGTTCTTGGGGAAGAAAAGGTAATGTATCGAATAAATGAATTTATGGAACAATTAAGCGAATCCGACAAGCAACAAATAGCTGATTATAAAAAGGGTGCTAAAGACAAGACTTGGATGCTAAATAGGTCTAATATGCGTTTTGTTGCGGATAATGGATATCTATAAATTCCAGTTTGAAGGAGGATAATATATGAAGTATCTATATTTGCATGGACTAGGTCAAAATCCAGACAGTTGGAATAGGGCAATAAAAGAAACGAAAGTATCGGAAAGTAGTGTCAGTCTGAGTTTATCAGAGATGTTAGAAGGGAAATCTGCTACATATAAGGAGTTATATTCATCATTCTCAGGAGAATGCGACAAGGAGAACGAAGAAATTGTCTTATGTGGGCTTTCTCTGGGAGCTGTTTTGGCACTTAATTATGCGATTGACCACCCAGATAAAGTAAAGGCGCTCATATTAATTGCAGCACAATATAAAATGCCAAAAAAATTATTGAAACTTCAGAATATGTTGTTTCATCTTATGCCGAATTCGGCATTCAGTAAAATGGGGTTTAAAAAAGCAGATGTTATCAGCCTATGCGGTACGATGGCTGAATTAGATTTCAGTGACTCGCTGCATAAAGTGTCTTGTCCGGTGTTGATCGTTTGTGGAGAGAAGGACAATGCAAACAAAAAAACTTCAAAAGAACTTTGCCATTATTTGAACAATTCCTGCTTCCATGAACTTATGAAAACCGGTCATGAAGCAAACATAGAAGCTCCGGAAGAGTTGGCAATCGTGTTGCAGAGGTTTTATGATAGTATCTGAATTTCGTTTTGTAGGACTGACGGGATACAGAAAACTACATAGGAATAATCAACAGGCAGGCGGTCTTATGGCGAGACTTCCTGCTTTTATATTGTATAAATATGATTTCTTTTGCTGTGGCAATATTGATAAAATATTGGGAATCATCCAAAATCCCCAACAACAAATAGAGATATAGTGGTAAATTGGGTGAAAATTGAAAATAAGAAAAAATTCCCCAACGAAATAGAAGAAAGTACAAAAAATGATGGGGAAATTATCGAAATATGCAAAAAATCCCCAATGGCAGACAAATATGTAGGAAATGATTTGGGAAAATATTTGAATTATCCGAAAATTCCCCAATACCGGAAACTGTGAAAATCCTGTGGCAAGATAAAGCTGTTAATAAGAAAGAATTCCCGGAAGAATGTGCCAGAGAGCGTATAATTATGGGGCAGGAATGCATAAAGTGGATAGAAGAAGTGTGGTAAAAATGGGGCAGAAGATGGAACAAAAAATGGGACAGAAAAGAATTTAACCTTGCACCTCCACCGAAAATAGTGTATAGTTTGCTTGTTTTTGAATACTAGAAAAGTATTGGAGGAATGGGAAATGGCAAAAAATCTGGTAATTGTCGAGTCACCGGCAAAGGCAAAGACAATTAAAAAATTCCTGGGTGCATCCTATGATGTTATCGCATCGAACGGACATGTACGGGATATGCCGAAAAGCCAGATGGGTATTGATATTGAACATGATTACGAACCGCATTACATCACAATTCGGGGGAAAGGTGAATTATTGGCGCAACTTCGTAAGGCAGTCAAAAAAGCAGATAAAATCTATCTCGCGACTGACCCTGACCGTGAAGGAGAAGCAATCTCGTATCATCTGATTGCAGCCCTGAAACTGGAAGGCAAAAATTACAAGAGAATTACATTTAATGAGATTACAAAAAATGCAGTCAAATCTTCTATAAAAAATGCCAGAGAAATTGACATGGATCTGGTAGATGCACAGCAGGCAAGACGTGTGCTTGATCGTCTGGTTGGATACTCGATCAGCCCGCTTTTGTGGGAGAAGATCAAGAGAGGCTTGAGTGCCGGTCGTGTGCAGTCAGCTGCTTTGAAACTGATCTGTGACCGGGAAGATGAGATCAACGCATTTATTCCGGAAGAATACTGGAGCTTAGATGCGTATCTGTCAGCGAATCCGGCGTTAAAGCCGGTGTGCTTTCACTACGCGAAGGATAAAGTCAAAAAAGAAGAACTTGATCAGGTAAAGAAAGAAATTGACGGAAAAACATTTGCGGTTTCAGAAATAAAGGTAAGCGAGAAGACGAAGAAACAGCCGCTTCCGTTTACAACAAGTACGTTGCAGCAGGAAGCTGGAAAGAAGCTGAATTTTGCAACAAATAAGACGATGCGTATCGCACAGCAGTTGTATGAAGGTGTGGAGATCAAGGGCATGGGCTCAATCGGTCTGATTACATACCTGCGTACAGATTCGACACGAATCTCTGAGGAAGCAGACAAAAATGCGAAGGAATACATCAAGCAGCAGTTTGGTGAGAACTATGTCGGCGAGGCAAAGGATGTAAAGACCGGCAAGAAGATCCAGGATGCGCACGAGGCAATCCGTCCGACGAATGTCGAACTGTCTCCGGTAAAATTAAAGGAACAACTGCCACGTGACCAGTTCCGCCTGTATCAGCTTATCTATAACCGGTTTTTAGCAAGCCGTATGGCACCGGCAGTTTATGAGAATAAGACAGTATATGCGGAAGCTTCGGGACATAAGTTTAAGGCTTCCACATCAAAGGTTGTGTTCGACGGATTTATGTCAGTGTATTCTTTAGATGAAGAAAAGGAAGAGAAGACAAGACTGACCGGACTGGAGAAAGGTACAACACTTTCCTGTGCAGAACTTGAGGAAAAGCAGCATTTCACACAGCCGCCGGCACATTATACAGAGGCACTTCTTGTAAAGACGATGGAGGAGCTTGGAATCGGACGTCCGTCTACGTATGCATCGACGATCACAACGATTTTGAACCGGCGTTATGTGATCCGGGAGAACAAGAATCTGTATGTGACAGAGCTTGGTGCTGCAGTCAATAAAATGATGTCGGATGCATTCCCGGAGATTGTGGATACGGAGTTTACAGCGAATATCGAGTCGCTGCTTGACAGCATAGAAGAAGGTAACTTAGAGTGGAAGGTTGTTATCCGGAATTTCTATCCGGATCTTGCAGAGTCTGTGGAGAAGGCAAAGGAATCTCTGGAATCTGTGAAGATTGCCGATGAAGTATCTGATGTGCCGTGTGACCAATGCGGACGTATGATGGTCATCAAATATGGCCCACATGGAAAGTTTCTTGCATGTCCGGGATTCCCGGAATGCCGGAACACAAAGACTTATTACGAAAAAATCGGTGTTGCCTGTCCGAAATGTGGCAAGGATATCATTCTCCGCAAGACGAAAAAGGGCAGACTTTACTATGGCTGTATCGGTTATCCGGACTGCGATTTCATGTCCTGGTCGAAGCCATCAGACAAGAAATGTCTGAAATGCGGCGGCTACATGGTGGAGAAGGGCAACAAGCTTCTGTGCGCCTCCGAGACGTGCGGATACACCTGTGAACGCGAAAAAAATGAAAACGAGTAAATATTTAGTGGTAGGAAAAGATTTTTGTTGAAGCATACCACAAAATATGGTAGGATAGTTACTGTATGGAAATCTGTACAGTAACTATTTTTGTATGGATTCAATATGCATGTTTAAGATGGCAACATTTTATATCAATACATATCCGTTTAAATATGTGTTGGATGGTTTGAATATGGATAAAGGAGGAAGTCGATGATCACATCCGGTATTTATAATTATGTGAATATTTTGGACAAAGCAGCGGATGCAGCGAATCTGCGGAATGAGCTTCTGACGAACAATATTGCGAATGTAAGTACGCCGAATTATAAGCGGAAGGATCTGGATTTTGAATCTGTTTTACAGGCGGAGCTTGGCGGAGAAAAAGACCTTAGTACTGCGGTGAAGAACGCAAACAAAAGTCTTGAGACATTGGATGCGCAGGTGTATACGGATAATGCATCACTTTCTTACCGGTTAGATGGTAATAATGTCGATATTAATACCGAAGAAGCAAGACTGGCGGAAAACCAGATCAAGTATCAGGCACTTGTAGATCTGATGAATCAGGAATTTGCCAGATATAATACTGTGCTTAGCTCCGGAAATTAATGAGGAAAATATCTGAGAGTGATGTACTCATAAGATCATCAGATATCAGAATAGGGAGGTAACAGCGATGGGTGTATTTTCAGCGATGAACGTATCTGCAACCGGTATGACGGCACAGCAGATGCGAATGGATGTAATTGCGCAGAACATTGCCAATGCAAATACTACACGTACCGAAAACGGTGGTGCGTATCGCAGAAAGACGGTCGTGTTTGAAGAACAGGATACAACATCTTTTGATCATATGTTAAATGGTTATATGGCAAATTATGAACCAAATGGTGTTAAGGTAACAAAGATTGTAGAAGATCCATCAGATTTACGTCTTGTATACGAGCCGGATAATCCGGATGCAAATGCAGATGGCTATGTGGAATATCCAAATGTGGACACGGTGACCGAGATGACAAACCTGATTGATTCAAGCCGTTCCTATGAGGCAAGTGCGACAGCATTCAATGCAGCGAAAAATATCGCAGCAAAAGGATTGGAACTATTTAACAGCTAAGAGTAGCAGGAGATAAATAAATGGCAATTACACCAGTAAGTCTGTTCAGTGATGAATGGACAACCTTAAACAGTATTCAGTCTGCGAATTCCGCAAGCTCTGCGGAACGTGCAGATAAGAAGACGTCTGGCTCACAAGGTACGGCGTTTGATACATTTTTGAATGCGGCAGTGGGTATGTACAAAGAAGCAGATTCTCTTCAGAAGTCTGCAGAGTCTGCGGAGATGAGTTATGCACTCGGTTATTCAGATAACATCCATGATGTTGCTGCTGCTGCGCGTAAGGCAAACATTTCCCTGCAGTATACAGTGAAAGTTACAAATGCGGTTGTATCCGCATATAAAGAATTGATGAATATGCAGTTGTAATCAGATGCATATAGAGTAGGTAGCATATGAGAGAATGGTTTAGTCAACTACCGTCGAAGATAGTTGAGTTTTGGAAAAAATACACAAAGAGACAGAAGGCGTTGTTTTTCTCGGTTCTGGCGGCAGTTCTGGTTGCAGTGATTGCGTTGGTTGCAATCTTAAATCGGACTTCTTATGTGGTGTTGTCCACCTTTGAGGATACAGCGACAGCCGCGCAGGCAGCGAATCTGCTGGAAGAAAATTCAATTACATACAAGGTCAGCGACGATGCGTTAAAAATCGAGGTCGATGAAAACCAGGTGTCTCAGGCACGTCTGCTCCTTGGCGAGAATGGTATTGGAACGAACAACGGACAGTCGGATTATGACAGTCTGTTTAACAACAGTTTTAATACCACAGATTCGGAGAAGAAGCTTAAGGCAAAGCTTTATAAACAGTCTGAGATGGAACGGGATATCGCATCCATGCAGGGTGTGACGAAAGCATCGGTTACAATTAATCTGCCAGAAAGTACGAACACGGTATATGCGAGTGATCAGACTGCATCGGTCAGCATTATGCTTACCATAAACGGTGATTATAATCAGGAAAGTACAAATGCGATTGTAGAATATGCAAAAACATGCGTTGGTAATTCGGATACTAAGGCAATCACAATCGTGGATAACAAGGGTGAATTATTATTCTCCGGTCAGAATTCCACAACAAGTGCTTCTCCGGTTATTATGGTACAACAGCAGGTCGAGGAGTATTACAACAGCAAGCTTTGGAACTTGATGGTGAATTCTGGTGTATACGATGAAGTATCTGTATCTGCAAATCTGGATGTGAATATTTCCCAGCAGGAGATTGAGGACATCAAATACTATTCCAACGATGAGGACGATACCGGTCCGAAATCATCCCACTATTATTATCTGGCGGAAAACACAGATGGTACCGGTGGTGTAGTTGGAACGGATGCAAATGGTGAGGAAATTACAGACTATAATCTGCTTGATAATGCAAATGCCGGTTCAACACTGAGTGTTCTTCGTGAGGATTATGAGACAAGCAGTACAACTACACGTACTGTGACACCGGTCGGAGATGTCGATATGAAGAATTCCAGTATGGCGCTGTATCTGACACGGTATGAGAATTATTACGAGGATCAGATGAAGGAGCAGGGGTTGTTGAATGACACAACCTTTGCAGAGTATCAGGCAGCGAACTCGACACCGACGGAGAATATTAATCCGGAAGAAATGGTAAATATGCTTGCAAGTGCAACTGGCATGAAGGCGGCAAATATCTATGTTGTAGAACGGATTGTGCCTGTTTTTTACCCGGCAGAGACAAAGTCTGTACCGGTACAGAGTATTTTGTCAATTGTTCTTGCTGTGGTTATTGGTGGATTACTCTTATTTGTTGTATTCCGTAGCATGAAGCCACAGGAGGTTGTAGAGACAGAACCGGAGCTTTCGGTAGAAGCTTTACTTGCGACAACGAAGGAAAACCAGACTTTGGATGATATTGAGTTTAGTGATAAATCCGCTTCCAAGCAGCAGATTGAGAAATTTGTGGATGAGAATCCGGAAGCAGTAGTGGCATTGTTACGAAATTGGCTAAACGACGATTGGGAGTGATACTATGGCGACAACATTACATTCATCGGATATTACAGGTGTGCAGAAAGCTGCAATTTTGCTGATCGCGCTTGGCCCGGAACGTTCCTCCAAAATCTTTCAACATTTGAAGGATGATGAGATTGAGGCACTGACATTGGAAATCGCCAATACAAAAAGTGTATCGGCAGAGTTAAAAGATGAGGTGTTGGATGAATTCTATGAGGTTTGTCTGGCACAGCAATATATTGCAGAGGGTGGTATTGCATATGCCAAGGAGCTTTTGGATAAGGCGCTTGGCGAGGATCGTGCAAGAGATGTCATTGGCAGATTGACGGCATCTTTACAGGTGCGTCCGTTTGAGTTTGTTCGAAAAGCAGACGCAAATCAGCTGTTGAATTTCATTCAGGATGAGCATCCGCAGACAATTGCTTTGATTCTCTCGTATCTTCCGGCATCACAAGCGGCAGCTGTGGTTAGTGCGTTAGCTCCGGAGAAGCAGGCGGATGTAGCAAAACGTATAGCAATGATGGATCGAACCAGCCCAGATGTAATCAAAGATGTGGAGAAAATTTTGGAGAAAAAACTGGCATCTCTGGTCAATCAGGATTACACAATTGTCGGTGGCGTGGATTCCATCGTCAATATTCTGAATACCGTCGACCGGAGTACCGAGAAACATATTATGGAAAATCTCGAAATCGAAGAACCGGAATTGGCAGACGAGATCCGCAGAAAGATGTTCGTGTTCGAGGATATTCTGTTGCTTGATAATCGTGCAATCCAGACAGTGCTTCGTGAGGTGGAGAACAACGAACTTGCAATTGCACTTAAAAATGCAAATGAGGATGTGCAGAAGGTGATCTTTGATAACCTGTCTTCCCGTCTGGCTTCTATGATTAAAGAGGACATGGAATTTATGGGACCTGTCCGGCTGAAGGATGTCGAGGATGCACAGCAGAAGATTGTAAATATTATCCGAAAACTGGAGGATGCCGGCGAGATTGTAATTTCCCGTGGTGGAGGTGACGAGATCGTTGTCTAATATTTTTAAATCCGGGATACCGGGCATGCGAACGGTGTCGCAGGAACCGTTTGTGATTGATGCAAACAGCCGTGTGATTGAACCGCCAAAACCGCGTGTGATTCGACCGAAGAATGATGTACCAGATAATTCTACAGATGCAGGAGATACCTTTGAGGCGGGTATTACAGAGATGGCTGCCACAATCAATCTGGAAGAACACAAAGAGCTTTTGGATGATGCGATGGAGAAGGCGAAGCTTTTGCAGGATGATGCGCGCGCGCGGGCACAGAAGATTTTGGAGGATGCCAATGCAGATGCAGAGGCAATCCGCAAGGCTGCACAGGAAGAGGGCTTTGCAAAAGGACTCGAAGATGGAAATATGGAAGCGATGCGCCGGGCAGATGAGTATCTGGAAAAAATCGGCCGGGAACGCGATCAGGCACTCGCACAGGCACGGGAAGAAATGATGGAGAACATCGCAGATACCGAGGAACAGATTGTGGATGTTGCCTGTAAACTGATCCAGAAACTGACAGGTATACTGGTCGATGATTATAAGCCGGTAATGATCTATATGATCAATCAGGTCTTAAATGAGGATGAGGATTCCAGGAAATTTGTCATCCGGGTATCAGAAGAGAATTATACATATATTGCAGATAATGCGGATCGATTGTCCGGAGCTGCGAATCCGGGAATAACCATAGAGATATTCAGTGATACAAAACTACAAAAGGGGCAATGTCAGATCGAAAGTGACACGGGCATCGTGGATCTGTCCATGGATGTACAGGTGCGGAATCTGATTACCGCTATCAAATTATTATCTACGCAATAAAGGCATGATCGCAGATAGCAATATCTGCGATTCTCTATATATAGCCGTAAATGGAGCAATGGGATGTTGAAGAAATTTGACCGAACAAAATATGATGCGCTGTTGTATCGTGATTTCAGCGTGCATTACGGAAAAGTAAATAAGGTTGTCGGGCTGACGGTAGAATCGGTAGGTCCACCGGCAAAGCTGAACGATCTGTGTGAAATCATCTCGAAAGATGGCATGACGAAGGTTATGGCAGAGGTCGTCGGTTTCCGTGAGAACAAGGTATTACTGATGCCGTATGATTCGGTTGATGGAATCGGATTAGGGGCAACGGTTCGGAATACGGAAGGTGTCCTGCAGGTTCCGGTTGGCGAGGAATTGCTAGGAAAGGTGTTAGATGGCATCGGGCGACCGATGGACGGAAGTACGCTTACAACGTCGAAAACGTACCCAATTGACGCGCCACCGCCAGATCCGCTCAAGCGTAAACTGATTGATGAGGTGCTGCCGCTCGGGGTAAAGGCAGTGGATGGACTTTTAACGATCGGAAAGGGACAGCGTATCGGCATCTTCGCCGGAAGTGGTGTTGGGAAAAGTACACTGCTTGGTATGTTTGCCAGAAATACAAAGGCGGACATCAACGTGATCGCGCTGATCGGCGAGCGTGGCCGTGAGGTAGGGGAGTTTATCGAGCGGGATCTGGGAACAGAAGGTCTGAAGCGTTCCGTGCTTGTAATTGCAACTTCGGATAAACCGGCGCTGATCCGCAACAAAGCAGCAAAGACGGCAACCGCGATTGCAGAATATTTCCGGGATCAGGGCAAGGATGTCCTTCTGATGATGGACTCTCTGACCCGATTTTCAATGGCACAGCGGGAGATCGGACTGGCATCCGGGGAACCACCGGTTACAAGAGGATATCCGCCGTCGGTATATGCGGAGCTTCCAAAGGTATTAGAACGCGCAGGAAACACACAACAGGGTTCAATCACAGGCCTTTATACGGTACTTGTCGATGGTGATGATTTTAACGAGCCAATTACCGATACGGCGCGAGGCATCCTGGATGGACACATTGTGTTGTCAAGAAATCTGGCACATAAGAACCATTACCCGGCAATCGATATTATGGCGAGTATCTCCCGATGCATGAGTGCGATTGCATCGAAGGAGCATAAGCAGGCGGCAGGCAGATTAAAAAAGGTGCTTGCAACTTACAACGATGCAGAGGATCTGATCAATATTGGTGCCTATAAATCCGGATCCAATCCGGAGATTGATTATGCAATTACGAAGATCAATCAAGTCAATGCGTATCTGATGCAGGACGTGGACAGCAAGTTTTTGTTGGAAGATGAGTTGCAGCAGTTGTATGCAATTTTTGAATAAGACAGGATGAAGAATGTATGGCGAAGTTTATCTATCGGATGCAGAACATTTTGAATATCAAATATAAGCTGGAGGAATCTGCCAAGCAGGAGTATGCGGAAGCAAGGCAGACGCTTATGGTGGAGGAACAGAAGCTTGCGGCATTAAAGGAACGCAAACAGGGATATTTTGAAGCGTATCAGATGTCCATACAGGGAAACCTGGATTTTCTTGAGATTGAAGAAAATGCAAACAGCATGGATATCTTAGACATGATGATTGAGGCGCAGAATGCCGTGATCCGTCAGAAGAGTAAAGAGCTGGAGCTTGCCAGACAGAAGATGGCACGGGAGATGCAGGAACGGAAGATGCATGAAAAGCTCAAAGAAAAGAAGTTTGACGAATTTAAACAGGAGCTAAATGCGACCGAGAAGCAGGAGACCGACGAGGTGGCAGGGTATCAGTTTACAAGCGCGAAGAAAGAGGTGGAAGGCAATGGCAAAAAATAAGAGAGAAAAAGGAGAAAATTCCGGCAACAATAAAGGTGTAGGCATTCTGATTGTCGTTTTAATCGTAATTACATGGTTGAGCGTGATGTGTCTGCTCATAAAATGTGATGTAGGTGGATTTGGAAGCCGTGTGCTCCGCCCGGTATTTAAGGATATTCCTGTAATCAATAAAATATTGCCAGATGCTTCGGATGAAGAAGTTGCGATTGAGAGTGATTATCCTTATGATAACCTGCAGGATGCTTTAAAACAGATTGAGACACAGGATGCAGCGATTGGAAGCAAAGATGCGGAAATCTCCGAACTGAACGACAAGGTGACGGAATTACAGGCAGAAGTCGACCGTCTGACAACCATTGCAAAGGATCAAAGTGACTTTGAAGATGAAAAAAAGAAATTTTATGACGAAATAGTCTATGGAGATTCGGCTCCAGATACCGATACATATAAAGAGTGGTACAATGAGTTGGATGCGGAATCCGCCGCTGAGATCTATCAGCAGGTGTTGGAACAGGATCAGGCAGATGACAGTATTAAGAAAATGGCACAGTCTTATGAAGAAATGAATGCAGCGGAAGCTGCAAAGATTTTGGAGACGATGGGCAATGATCTTGATACGGTTGCGTTGATCATGAACAATATGGATGCGCAGTCAAGAGGAAAGGTACTTGCAGCAATGAATCCGGATTTTGCGGCTGCGGTAACAAAAAAACTCTTGCCATAGAGCTGTTGTACAATTCCAAATAAGAAAAAAGGAGGAACGCGAATGATTGTAGGAATTCAATCAAATGGAATTGGTAAAATCGATATAACCCAGGCAGGCGGAATCTCAGACAAATCGAAGTCGAAGGACAAAGCTTCTGGAACATTTGCAGATCTGATGAATCTGGCTGTAACTAAGCCGGATACTACCGCGCAGACAGCGGATTCTGAAACGGCGAAAAACGATGTGGATGCAGTAAAACAGACAGACACAATGGTTTCTGGTGAGAAAAAAAAGGCGAATCCCAACAAGTATGAGAAAACGGATGCAAAGACAGAAACAACACACACCGGTGCAGAAAAAACAAAGCAAAATGAAGCTCCACAGGAAACAGAAAACGACGATATAAAAGTGAAACTGCTTTCCGGTAAGCTGAAAAAGCTTTTGAATGTGGATGATGAAACATTGCAGAATCTCTTGCAGACAGCGGGACTTATGATGAAAGATCTGCTTGACCCGGCTGTGATGAAGGATTTTATTCTGCAGATTAATGATGCAACATCTGTGGATTTGCTGATCAATGAATCTCTGGATACTCTCATGCAACAGGCAATGCAGCTTCTGGATGAGGTTTTGAACGTGGCGGATGAGACAGTGATTTCGACAGAAGTGCCGGTTGAGGAATTATTTCCGGAGGAGATAGATTCAGCATATACAGAGAAAAAAGAACCGGTTGCAGATACTGAAAAGTCACAGACGGTGGAAGAAAAAACTGAGATGGTTGCACAGACAACACCGGAGGAGCGTGTGACCCGGACAGATGTAAAAAGTGCTGAACCCCAGACTGCTGACACGGAGATACAGGTGACTGTACAGACAGAGGATTCCGGAGATTCGAATGCTTCGGCAGATATGATGAAACAGAATGCAGAAGGTTTGATTTCCAATCTTAATCAGGCGATGGGGCAAATAACAGGCGATGAGATCGCGACAACACCGTTTGATACATCTGTAACACAGACTGATATTGTCCGTCAGGTGGTGGATGAGATTAGATTGAACTTATCAAAAGACGTCACATCGATGACCCTGCAGCTGAATCCGGAACAGCTTGGAAAGGTACAGATTCATGTATCTACAAAAAATGGTGTGATGCAGGCGCAGATTATTGCAGAAAACGAAGCTGCAAAGGCGGCTGTGGAGTCGGGTCTGACAGTGCTGAAAGAAGCTTTTGAAAATCAGGATCTTAAGGTAGAGGCCATTGAAGTTATGGTCGGGACACCAGATTATTTTACGGAAGAAAGCGATGCACAAGCACAAATGGAGCAAAAAGAGCAAAAGTCAGGAAAATCGGCTGGCTCGGTTAACTTCTCGGGTGGTTCTGACGATGAAATAAATGAAGATATGTCATTGAAGTCAGAAATGATGAAAGCACAGGGCAATCAGGTAAATTATATGGCATGACATAAGAAAGGAGGCATAACATGGCAGTTGATTCAGCAGTCAGCAGTATTGCAAACAGCTCAAATAGTTATTCTGCAACATCCAAGGGAAAAACATCCGGAAGCGATCTTGACAAGGAAGCGTTTTTGAATCTGCTTGTAACACAGATGCAGTATCAGGATCCCTTAAATCCGAGTGATAATACAGAATATATGTCTCAGTTAGCACAATATTCTGCATTGGAGGCACAGCTTAATATCAGTGATACACTGGATAAGGGAAATAACCTGAATCTGGTTGGCAAATATGTAATCATGAATACAACGGATGCTTCAGGTAAGCAGGCAATGATCAGTGGACTTGTAGAGTATGCGACGGTAAAGGATGGCGATGTGTACCTGTCAGTTAATAATACATATTATCCGGCAGAAGATTTGGATTCGGTGATTGATTATGATTATTATCTATATTTGAAGCAACATGCAAACAGCGATGGAACAATTAATAAAGATAATAATTCTGATGACAGCACAAACGATACTGGAGACAAAACAAATAAAACAGATAAAACAGATAAAACAGATAAAACAGATAAAACAGAAGAAGCTTAAGGAATGACAGTCTTATGCAGAACAAGGAGGGAATGCATATGCGATCTTTCGATGTCGATTTTCTTTCTATGGGACAGGCTGCAAATCTGTATTTCCAGAATGTGAAGCCGGAAAAAACGACAGAATCAAAAAAAGAAACTGTCAGCTTTCAGGAAGTATTAAATGCGAAAGTCGAACAGAAAGTGAAATTTTCTAAGCATGCAAATCAGCGGTTGGAAAACCGGAATATTGCGTTGTCCGAGGATCAGCTGGAACGTCTGAATCAGGGCGTTGGACAGGCGAGGACAAAGCAGATTCAGGAATCACTCGTGATGATGGACAATCTGGCATTTATTGTTAATGTCAAGAACAACACTGTAATCACTGCGATGGAGCAGGGAGAAAGCGGACAGGTGTTTACAAATATTGATGGAGCCGTTATTGTATAAAAAAGCCGGACCGATAAGGAGGCTTTTGGTTTTCCGAATGACAGAGGAAAATTTTAAACAAGATTATGGAGGTCAAAAATTATGATGAGATCACTTTATTCTGGTGTTGCCGGGCTTAAGACACATCAGACAAAAATGGACGTTATCGGTAATAATATCGCAAACGTTAATACAACAGGATTCAAATCTTCATCGGTGTTATTCAGCGATGTTTTATATCAGACAAGCGCCAATGCAACCGGTGCGACAGCCACCACAGGTGGTACAAACGCATCCCAGATCGGTCTTGGTGCCAAGACATCATCCATTCAGACATCGATCACACAGAATGGTAGTGCGCAGACAACAAACAACACATACGATATGATGCTTTCCGGCTCTGCGTTCTTTGTAGTCAGCCGTGGTGGAACAAATTATTTTACTAAGGTAGGTTCCTTTGGTGTTGATGGAAGTGGATGTCTTGTAAACGGAAGTGGATATCAGGTTATGGGATGGCAGGTTGATCCGGATAATCCGAACCAGATCAAGAAGGATACGGTATCGGCACTTTATCCGGAGTCAGAAGATAACAAGGTGTCATCTCCACAGATGACAACCGATGCACATCTGACCGGAAATATTGATATGACAGATCCTGAACTTACATCTGTGGATGGACGTGCAATTTCAGTATCCATCTATGATGCACTTGGTTATAATTATACAGTAAAATTCAAGTTAACGCAGGATCAGAACCAGGCGGATAAGTCTTTGTATAATCTTGAGATTGTGTCCATCAAGGATTCAAATAATATTGAGATAACAGGAACGGACGATCCGACAACAGCTACTGTTGAAGGTGGTTATACAGCTACAATCGGAGGCGCCAATTCCATTCAGGTCAAATTCGATGCGGATACAGGTAACTTTGAATATGTTGGAGCAGCGGGACAAAAGAATGCGATGCTTGAGATTAAACCGAATAATCCGAATGAGAAGGGTGATGTATTCCAATCTGTAATCAATGGCGAGGCTGTCGATGGAATTGATGTCAATTTCTCATATTTAACAAGGTTTGAATCAAACGGTAAGTCTACAGTAAAGGCAGTACGTGGAGCTGCGGATTCTACCGGTGGCGGTCGTTCCATGGGTAAGTTGAATGATGTCAGCATTGATGAGACAGGTAAGTTATATGGTGTTTACACAAACGGTGAGACAAAGCTGCTCGGACAGATATCTGTTGCAACTTTTGCAAACCCGATGGCACTCGAAGCACTTGGCAATAGTGTGTATACAACCACACAGAACTCCGGTTACTTTGATGGTATCGGAACGTCTGTTGACGAGGATGGCGGAAAAATCTCACAGGGTGTTCTGGAGATGTCAAATGTTGATCTTTCTGCAGAGTTTACAGATATGATCACAACACAGAGAGGATTCCAGGCGAATTCCCGTATTATCACAACCTCAGATTCCATGCTTGAAGAGCTTGTAAACTTGAAACGGTAATTCATAAATAAAAGGGCAGGTATTTTCTACTTTTGACGATGTGAAAAAGTGGAAAATGCCTGCCTTATTTTGTAGACATAAAAATCGAACTGTGCTATAATTAGCCTAATTGTAATGTCGGAAAATGTGTAATCTTTCAGGGAGTACAGAGATATGATTGAAGTAACCAGATTAAAAGGGAAAAAGATGATGATCAATGCCGAACTGATAGAGACAGTGGAGGAGACTCCGGATACTGTGATTACACTGACTAACGGCAAGAAATTCGTCGTGAGTGAGTCTGCCGAGGAAGTAACCTCACTTGTGATCGGCTATAAGAGAAAAATATTCGCTTTATTCTTAGATAGTGGGAACAAGGCAGAGAATGTATAGGGGATAACAACATGGATTTTACATCAATCATAGGAATGGTGGTTGCATTTGGCTTGATGATTTACGGAATGGTAAGTGGTCATGATTTCAGTGTAATCGTAGATAACTTTGTCGATATGCCATCTGTATATATTGTATTTGGTGGCGTTCTGGGCTGTGCGTTTGCCGGAAATTCCTTAAAGGGGTTTTTATCTGGTTTAAAGTCCATTGGTCTGATTTTCAAGAATCCAAAGTCGGATGAGGCAGGTACAATCAAATCAATTATCGAGCTTTCCAACCTTGCAAGACGTGAAGGCTTACTTGCATTGGAAGAATCGGCAAATAATTTGGAAGATGAATTTATGAAAAAAGGAATCATGCTGATTGTCGATGGTACGGATCCGGAGCTTGTACGAAGCATTTTGGAAGCAGAACTTGTGAATGTAGATTCCCGGCATCAGGGGAATATTACATTTTGGAAAAATATAGCAACTGCAGGTCCTGCATGGGGTATGATCGGTACGCTGCTTGGATTGATTAACATGCTGAAGAATCTGTCAGATCCTGATTCTATCGGTCCGAACATGTCCGTTGCGCTTGTTACAACGTTGTATGGTTCCATCATAGCCAACTGGTTGTGTGCACCAATTGTTGCAAAGCTGTCTTTACAGAATGAGACAGAAATCAAATTAAAAGAGGTCATGATCGAGGGAATCCTGTCAATTCAGGCAGGTGAGAATCCTCGTGTCATAGAAGAGAAGTTAAAGTCATTCCTTGCACCGAAGGATCGTCAGGAGTTCGCAGAAGAAGGCGGTGGTCGTTAATGGCAAAAAGAAAACAACAGCCGCCAGACGAAGGCTCGCCGGCGTGGATGTCCACGTTCAGTGACCTAATGAACCTGTTGCTTTGTTTCTTCGTATTGCTTTTTGCGAGTTCAACGATGGACGAGGGAAAGATACAGAAGATTGCAGCATCCTTTGACAATCTGTCATTCAGTGTGATCAGCGAAGGAAGTGTTTCGCTTTTGACGGGAGAGATGTTATCGGGAGGTATGACACAGCTTGCAGATACTGACAGTGTGTTGTCGGAAGCAGGCAAGAACATCGACGGAAACACAGGGGACAAGTCAAGCAGTGCATCCCCGACGGATGCGGAGCATTTGTCAGACGGTGATCTGCAGGCGGAGGTAGAACGCCGGGGTGAGAAACAGTCGGAAGAAATGTACGAGGAAGTCATGCAGATGGCAGAAACCTATGCGATTGATGACCAGATTATCCTTGATTTTAACGATCAGTATGTGGAACTGAATCTGAATGGTTCGATTCTGTTTGATTCCGGTAATGCGGAGATCAAAGATAATTCCAAGCTGTTTTTGCAGAAGATTGCACAAATCCTTGTCAAGTACAAATACAATGTAATTGAGATTGAGGGACACACGGATAATATCCCAATCTCCAATTCAAAGTATGAAGATAATCGCTCGCTTTCCGCAGAACGTGCGCGCAGTGTATATGAA
>ERZ1026852.888-NODE-888-length-17243-cov-12.052595_pt1 | contig 17243 bp, 12 predicted proteins | sample MGYA00380156_ERZ1026852 | MGnify/ENA primary metagenome ERZ1026852 (study PRJEB33269, sample SAMEA4719792) | human gut metagenome | biome: human-associated habitat; feature: organic feature; material: feces | place: Cameroon | collected 2013-10 ...
CATCCCCTCCCCGTAGGAGAGGGGAGTGATTACCCTTGCTTCTTGCTGGAGGACGGGGCGCGGAGACCACCGTCCTACTATGATATGCCTTGCTTGAATAGCCCCCCGCTCACCAGCGGCGCAACACTGTTATTATCAACAGTTTTCTTCGTTGCAAGCCCCACTTTCCCTCCAATATCTTACCCTTAAACAAAAATATTTTATGAAAAACTTGTCAAAATGTTTGGAGGTTTCAATAAAAGTTTATACCTTTGCACTCGCTTTTAAGAAGTAGCGGGATGTAGCGCAGTTGGTAGCGCACGCGTCTGGGGGGCGTGAGGTCGCAAGTTCGAGTCTTGTCATCCCGACTGAAAAGGATTAGAATGTTGAGAAATCAATATTTTAATCCTTTTTCGTTTTCTCTACTCGCCACGCTCGCACCTTGTGTTTTATCAAACCCTAAACAATACTAAAAAAAAAGTGTTTCTTTTGTGTTGTGGCTGATTTGTCTTATCTTTGTATCAAACAAATGACACCCCATTTATAACTTAATTGCTGCCGCAAGGCATCACAATATGATTGTATGGCCATGACGCAATATTCATTATATGCACCCCAGCATTTTGATACAACAATAGGGCTTCCTGCCTCAAAGAGCATTAGTAACCGAGCACTGATTATTCATGCCTTGTCGCATGGAGATATTATGCCGCGCCACCTGTCCGACTGCGACGATACTGAGGTAATGCTGCACGCCCTGCAGAATATGCCACCTGTGATTGATATCAAGGCGGCGGGCACAGCTATGCGTTTCCTTACCGCCTTTCTGTCGGTAACGCAGGGCGAACATGTTATTACGGGCACCGACCGTATGAAGCATCGACCCATAGGCATCTTAGTAGACGCGTTGCGATACCTGGGTGCCGATATTACGTATGAAGGCGAAGAGGGCTACCCGCCCTTGCGTATCAAAGGCAAGGCACTGGAGGGTGGGGCACTGGAAATTGCTGGCAATGTGAGCTCGCAGTATATCTCGGCTCTGCTGATGATAGGCCCTGTGTTGAAGAACGGGCTGGCGCTGCGTATGACCGATGGTATTGCCTCGCGACCCTATATCGACCTTACGCTGTGGATGATGCGCGAGTTTGGGGCCGATGCCGACTGGACAGATGTTGATACAGTAACGGTTAAGCCTGTGCCTTATCGACAGCACGACTACTTTATTGAGAGCGACTGGAGCGCGTCGAGCTATTGGTACGAAATGTTAGCATTGTGCAACGATGGCGAGTCGGTATTCAATCTTGATGGCCTGATGGATGGCTCAAAGCAAGGCGACTCGGTGGTGCGCTACATCTTCTCACTGCTGGGCGTGAAGTCGGCCTTTGCCGATAAAGATGACGAGGTGCCCACCACGGTACGGCTGAAGAAGGTGCCCATGCATGTGCCACGCCTTGATTACGACTTTAGCAGTTCGCCCGACCTGGCTCAAACCATCGTTGTGGCTTGTGCTTTGAAGAACATTCCGTTCCGCTTTACAGGCTTGGCCAGCTTGAAGATAAAAGAAACCGATCGTATAGAAGCATTAAAGACCGAACTGCTAAAGTTGGGCTATGTGCTGCACGACGAAAACAACAACTCGTTGTATTGGGATGGTGAGCGCTGTGAGGCTTCGATGGAACCTATCGACACCTATGAAGACCACCGTATGGCCATGGCCTTTGCGCCTGCCGCCATTCTGTTTCCTGGTCTGCGCATTAATAATCCTGAGGTGGTGTCGAAGTCGTACCCCGCCTTCTGGGACGACCTTCAGGTGGCTGGCTTCCGCATTGAGGCGACCATCGTATAACATTCTTTTCGGCTGTTGAGTAATAACAAAAGGTCGCGGCCGAATGATTATTCATAAACAAGAAAACAAATATGCTCATTCTCGTTGCTATTCTTATATTATTGGGTGTGGTTACTGGTGTGATGGCACTCGTCATGCATCGCAAAGACCGCCCCGAACCTCCTGTAGTGGAACAGGCTACCTGTGCCACCTGCAATGGCGATAACGACAAGTGTGAACAAGAGTGTATGATGGAGGCGGCCACGCAACCCATCGAATATTTTGAAGATGAAGAGCTCGACGCTTTCCGCGGACGCCCCTCTGATGCCTACGACGATGACGAAACGCAACAGTTTGCCGATGTGCTTTACACTATGCGCCAAGACGAGGTGGCGGCCTGGTGCAGAAGCCTTACCTTGCGAGGCATCAACTTGCCCAACGCCTTGAAAGACGAGGTGGTGATGATGATTGAATAGACGAACGAAAACATGAGTATCTTTCAGTATACATTCTTTCAAAACGCGCTCTTGGGGGCGCTGCTGGCCAGCGTGGTGTGTGGCATTATGGGCACCTACATTGTCAGCAGACGACTGGTGTTCATCAGCGGTGGCATTACGCATGCCTCGTTTGGTGGCATTGGCATTGGCGTGTTCTTTGGCATCAACCCTATCATGTCGGCTATGGTGTATGCTGTGCTCAGCGCCTTCGGGGTAGAGTGGCTTTCTACTAAGGTGAAGGTGCGTGAAGACTCGGCCATCGCCCTCTTTTGGACCTTCGGCATGAGTGTGGGCATCTTGTTCAGCTTCCTTACACCAGGCTTTATGCCCGACTTGCCCTCGTTCCTCTTTGGCAGCATCCTCACTATCGGCACGTCTGACCTTTGGCTGCTTAGCGCCGTCACGGTCTTGGTTGCGCTGGTCTTTCTTCTGCTGTATCGCACCATTATCAGCATTGCTTTTGATGCTACCTTTGCTCAGTCGCAACGGCTGCCTGTGCATGCGGTTGAATATTTGCTCATGGCCCTCATTGCCATGACCATTGTGTCGACCTTGCGCATGGTGGGCATCGTGCTGGCTATCAGTATGCTTACCATACCACAGATGACGGCCAACCTCTTTACCTATCGTTTTGGCCACATCATCTTCTTAAGCATTATCATAGGCTGGGTGAACTGTTTGATGGGCCTTATGCTCTCTTATTGGCTGAACGTGCCATCAGGGGCCGCTATCATTTTCTCGGCCATCATCATTTATATGCTGTTATGGGCAATAAAATCACTGGTCTTTAAGTTTAAATAAGTGTGAGAAAACTGAATAACATACATATCGTGCTGTTGCTGGCCGTGCTCGTTGCACTGCTGGCGATGGGATGCTCTACGCAGAAGAATACTGCGAAGAGCCGATGGTGGCATTCGTTCAACGCTCGTTATAACACTTATTATAATGGCACCTTGGCCTATATCGAGGGCTCTCTGGCTAAGGAAGATGGCAATAAAGACAACTTTACCGAAATTATTCCGCTATATACTGTTGGCAATAAGGCCAGCCGCGACTTGGGAAAAAGCAATTACGACCGGGCTGTTGAGAAATGCCAAAAGGCGATAAAACTGCATAGCATCAAGCGTAGGCCCGAGTGGACCAAGAAGCGCCGTAAGACGGAACGCGACATTGAATGGCTTTCGCGAAAAGAATATAATCCTTTCTTGTGGAAAGCATGGATGCTGATGGGCCGCTCGCAGTTCTATAAGGGCGACTTTGACGAGGCAGCGTCTACCTTTTCGTATATGAGCCGACTGTACCAAACGCAGCCTGCCATCTATGGGCGTGCCCGTGCTTGGCTGGCCAAATGCTATGTAGAGGAGGGCTGGCTGTATGATGCTGAGGACGTGATACGCAATATGAAACGCGACAGCATACACTGGCGCGCACAGAAAGAATGGGACTATACCTATGCCGACTATTACATTCATGTGGGCGACTATGAAAAGGCCATTCCTTATCTGCGCCGTGTTATCAAGCACGAGATGCGCCGTAAGCAGCGTGCCCGCGAGTGGTATCTGATGGGACAACTTCAGGCAGCATTGGGCAATAAGGCTGAAGCCTCAAAGGCATTTCGCAAGGTAATACGTCAGAACCCGCCTTATGAGGTAGAGTTTAACGCTCGCATCGCCTTGACCGAGGTGCTGTCGGGCAACGGCCAGGCACGCAAAATGGTGGGACGCCTGAAACGTATGGCGGCCTCTGACAAGAATAAAGAATATCTTGACCAGGTATATTATGCCTTGGGCAACATCTATTTGGCACAGAACGACACGCTAAAAGCTATCGAAGCTTATGAGCAAGGCAACACCAAGGCCACACGTTCGGGCATAGAGAAGGGCGTGCTGCTGCTGAAGCTGGGCGACCTTTATTGGGCGAAAGAGAAGTATAATGATGCGCAGCGCTGCTATGGCGAGGCCATCGGATTGCTGGATAAAGAACGTGCTGACTATGAACAGTTGTCGCAGCGCTCAAAGATATTGGACGAACTGGTGCCATATACTGATGCCGTGCATCTGCAAGACTCGCTTCAAGAGTTGGCACGTGCCGATGAGAAGACACGAAATGCCGCCATTGATAAGGTGATTGAGGCTCTGAAAAAGAAAGAAAAAGAAGAACGACGCAAGCAACAAGAGCAGGAGGCCAACGAGATAATATCGAAAAATGGAGCCAATAATGGCAACTCGGCCAACCGCAATAACCGAAACCAAAACACTACTGCCAACCAGCAACAGAAGGGACAGTGGTACTTCTATAACCCCATGGCGGTAAATCAGGGTAAGACCGACTTCCAACGTCGTTGGGGTAAGCGTGAGAATGTAGACAACTGGCAGCGTGTGAACAAAACGGTGGTAAGCATAGGCAGTGCCGAAAGTCTACTGACGGATGAGCAGCTCGACTCGATAGCACGTGCCGAAGCTGTAGCCGACTCGCTTGAACAGCATACCGACAGCGCGCAGAACGATCCACATCGTCGCGAGTATTACATCGCGCAGTTGCCCTTCACACAGGAACAGGTAGAGGCCAGCAACCTCATTATCATGGATGGCTTGTATCATTCGGGGGTCATCTTTAAGGATAAGTTTGACAACTTGCCGCTGGGCGAGAAGGCTCTCGTTCGCCTCGAACATCAGTATCCTACCTATGAGAAGATGGCCGACGTTTACTATCACCTCTTCTTACTATATTCGCGCAAACACGATGATGTTACAGCGCAGCATTATGTGAACTTGTTAAAAGAGAAATATCCTGACAACGAGTGGACAACATTGCTCACCGACCCCTTCTTCAAAGAAAACGCCCGACTGGGTGTGCATCTTGAAGACTCGCTTTATGCCACCACCTACGATGCCTTTAAGGCGGCACACTATGGCACGGTGACCAGCAATCTTGCGGTGTCGGCCAAGCGGTTCCCCTTGGGTGCTAATCGTGATAAGTTTATCTTCATTGGCGCCCTGAGCAAATTGAATGAGGGCAATGCCGAGGCTTGTGTGGCCGACCTGAAGACGATGCTGGAGAAATATCCGCAGAGTGGATTGGCTGAAATGGCTGGCATGATTGTGCGTGGCGTAGGCGAGGGCCGTCGTCTGCACGGCGGACAGTTTGATATCGGCAATGTTTGGCAACGCCGCTCGGCGGTGCTTAACGATAGCGATAAGACTACGGCAGCGCAATTGTCTGACGACCGTAACGCCAACTTCGTCTTTATGATGGCTTATCCTGCCGACTCGGTAGACGAGAACCGCTTGCTCTTCGAACTGGCACGCTATAACTTCACAAGCTATATGGTGCGCAATTTCGACATCAATATCGACGAAGATAATGGTTTGCACCGCATGCAAGTGAGCGGTTTCCGTAGCTACGACGAGGCGTTGCAATATGCCCGACAGTTGTATGCACAGACACGTGTGATGAAGCTTGTGGCGAAAGGCCGTGGCATCATCATTAGTGAACAAAACCTACCCTTGCTGGGCAGACAGTATAGCTACGACGACTATGATAAGTTCTATGCAAAGCACTTCGCACCGCTGAAGATCAGTACGCTGCAATTGCTTGAAGAACCCGACGTTATCACCACTGAGCCCGACGCTACCCCTGTGCCCAATGCCGACCAGCAACCAGTCAGTCAGCCCGATGGTGGAACGCTCATCCTTGAAGATGAAAAGGCGCAACCCAACAATGAAGGCACCACAATTATCCCCGACGAACCAACAACGGTTTCGCCCCAGGAGCAAGGCGCTACTGTTATTCCTAACGAACCAACAACGGTTTCGCCTGAGGAGCAAGGTACAACGATTATTTCTGATGAGCCTGAGGTAATGAAGCAACCAGAGGAAACCCCGAAGGATACAGACATAATTATTATTCCTGAGGAGAAACCTGTTCCTATGGGGAAACCTGTTCCTGCCGAAAAGCCTTCAGTAGTAGAGCAACCTGCTCCCGTGGTGCAGCCTACTCCCGAGCAAAAGTCTACGCCCGAGCCGAAGCCCGAGCAAAAGATAGAGAAGGCGCCCTCGCTGGAAGAAGATTTCTATTTTGATGATGGCACCTCGCCTTCGTCAAACGCAAATAATAAAGGCAAAGAACAAAAAGAAAATAAGGCCGACCTTGAGGACGAATACTACGACCTCGATGGCTTTTAAATCATAATTAGATAATGTTAAAAGAATATTGAAATAACGTATCTCAATAAACATATCTATATAAAGAAAGGTAAACACGATGAGCAACGGATTGCTATTATGGGTGGATGATGAGATTGAACTGCTGAAAGCCCACATCATCTTCCTTCAGAAGAAAGGGTATGAGGTGGAGACGGTGAGCAATGGCACCGATGCTGTTGACAAATGTCGCACCACCACTTACGACCTCATCTTGCTCGACGAGATGATGCCAGGCATCACTGGCCTTGAAACGTTGCAGCAGATAAAAGAGATACAGCCCGACACCCCTGTGGTGATGGTAACGAAAAGCGAGGAAGAAAACATCATGGACCAAGCCATTGGTTCAAAGATTGCCGACTACCTCATCAAACCTGTCAACCCCGTGCAGATATTGTTGGCATTGAAAAAGAACATACACCGCCAGCAGATTGTTACTGAGGTGACGCAGACGGGCTATCAACAAAGCTTCCAAAATATTGCTATGCAGATAGATTCGTGCCGCACCATCGACGATTGGAAGGAACTGTATCGCTGTCTGGTGCGCTGGGAACTGGAACTCAGCGTTACTGGTAGTGCCATGACCGAGATGCTGGCCATGCAGAAAGAGGAGGCTAATGCTGCCTTTGCCAAGTATGTGCGTAACAACTATTTGCAGTGGGTAGAGTCGCCACTCAATACCAACCGCCCACTAATGAGCATGGATATCTTCAAGAACAAGGTGTTTCCGCTGCTCAACGAGGGACAAAAGGTGTTTCTTATTGTGATAGACAACTTCCGCTACGACCAGTGGCGCACCGTAGCGCAAGAGGTATCGCCGCTCTTTGATATTGACGACGACCTGTATATGAGCATCCTTCCCACCGCCACCCAGTATGCGCGCAACGCCATCTTTAGTGGCTTAATGCCGAACAAGATAGCCGAGATGTTCCCCGATTTGTGGGTTGATGAAGACGAAGAGGAGGGCAAAAACCTAAACGAAGGCCCCTTGGTACAAACACAGATAGATCGTTTCCGTCGTCGCGACACCTTCAGTTATCATAAGATTAACGACTCGGTGGCTGGCGACAAGATGCTGGAACGCATTGACGAACTGATGAAAAACGACCTTAATGTGGTGGTGGTCAACTTTGTTGATATGCTATCGCATGCTCGCACCGAGTCGAAAATGGTGCGCGAGTTGGCCAATAACGAGTCGGCTTACCGCAGCCTCACGCTCAGTTGGTTCCGCCATTCAATTATGGCCGAGCTATTGCCCGCCTTGGCGCAACGTAATTGTCGCGTTATCATCACTACCGACCATGGCAGTATACGTGTATCTAAGGCTGTGAAGATTGTAGGCGACCGCAACACCAATACCAATCTTAGGTATAAGTTGGGCAAGAACCTCAACTGCTCGTCGCGCGACATCTTTACCATTAAGAACCCGCATCAGGCGCAGTTGCCATCGCCCAACCTCAGCACCAGTTATGTGTTTGCCACGGGCGATGCCTTCTTTGCTTATCCCAACAATTATAATTATTATGTGTCTTATTATAAAGACACGTTCCAGCATGGTGGTATCTCAATGGAAGAGATGCTTATACCCCTGGTAACGCTTACGCCGAAGTCGAAACGATAACTGATTGATTGCAAATAGATAATAGGCTAATAGCGTATATAGAACATACAAAACAATAAAAAACAAGATAATATGAAGATAACCATTTCGTCATTAGACGCCATCAACGAAGCCGCCAAACAGTTTGTTGCCGCTATGGGCAGCAATCGCGTATTTGCCTTCTACGGAAAGATGGGAGCCGGTAAAACCACCTTTATCAAGGCGTTGTGTACCGAGTTGGGTGTCGACGATGTCATTACGTCGCCCACCTTTGCCATTGTTAACGAATATACTGCTGGTGATGGTTCGCCCATCTACCATTTCGACTTTTATCGTATCAAGAAGCTCGACGAGGTGTATGATATGGGTTATGAAGACTATTTTTATAATGGTGGACTTTGCCTTATTGAGTGGCCCGAGCTGATAGAGTCGCTTCTTCCTGAAGATGCTGTTGAGGTTCATATTGCTGAACAGCCTGACGGCACTCGCACCATCGAGTTTTGATACAAACATTAAACCCAAAACGGTCATTAGGCCGTTTTATATTGGTTGTTATAACTGCTTGCAGTCTTTTGGTTTTTACAAGGTGTCTTTTGCTTGTTTTTAATTCGCAATAGCTCGCTATTACTCATTAAAAGCCAAACAAAATTCACTCTTCTAAAAATCCAAAATCCAAGCAAGCCCTAACGACCGATTTGGGTTAAATGTAGACATCTCATTTAATGTAAATGAGATATAATGTGAGAGGCGTTTTAACAAAAAATATAATAAGACGTCAACCATAAACAACAATAGGACAACAAAAACAATAAAAGGACAACAAAAACAACAAAAGGACAACAAAAACAACATTGTTTTCTCTTACGCTATTGTATGAAACAAGTTGTTTTTGTTGTCCTTTTGTTGTTTATTGCTGTTTGTTGCAGTCGAGTGTTTTTATCTTTTGCGCTTCTTATCTTTTGCGCTTCTTATAATATCGCCACAGCCACTAATTACAGGGCGCTGTCGATAAATTCTTTAATCTTGTTCTTGGGCATGCTACCTACCTTCTTCACGGGTTCTTTTCCGTTCTGGAACAAAATCATGGTGGGCAGTGTCATCACGCCGTTCTGCACGGCCAGGTCGTCGTCGTCTTCAATGTTGCATTTGCCGATAACAATTTTGCCGTCATACTCTTCAGCCAGTTCTGAGAGGATGGGGCTCAGTGTGCGGCAGGGTCCACACCATGTAGCCCAGAAGTCAACGAGCAATGGCAGTTCACCATTTTTGTAAGTCTCAAAGTTTTCTGATGTAATTGTTACTTCCATTTCTTTTTTTATGTTTTTTGTTTTTTTTGTTGTAGTGTGATTGCTTTCAGTATCATTGTCATTTATAATGAGTCAATGCCATTTGTTTTGAACCAATGTCAGTTATAATGAGCCACTGAAGCATGGCAAAGTTAAACATAAAAAATGATATATTTACCCCTTTGTTATGATTTTCTTTATTGGGTAAAGTGTTTTTAAATCTTTTTTCAAAAGTTTTATTTCCTCTTTTCTCTACTTTATAACAGCACTGGGGGCTTGTCCAAGCATAATGCTTTGTGGCAAGCCCCTTTTATTATTGGTTGATGGTATAGCTTAGTGCCTGGTCATCATCAATCAGTTCTATTATTTCGTGCGTCACATTTATGCTCTTGTTTCCGCTTCGCATCAGCACCTCGCCCTTGTTATCGGGGCGGTGTAGGCTTATGTATAGCTGCGTGTCTCCAGGGTTATCGTTCACCAGTGTGGTAAGGTCTTCAACTGTTGTTTTGCTCAATCGCAGTGGGTCGATGTATATAGTTATGCGCTCAATGTTTTGTTCCTTCACACTTTGCAAGAAGCGCACACGTGTAAGCTTCAGGTCAACATAGCTGCTGTTTTTATATTTCACTGTGCAACTGGCTTCTACATATATCGAGTAGCCCTCAACCAGCATGCCGCTCCACTGCCCCCAGTCTTCACCAAAGAGCGCCAGTTCGCCTGCTCCACTGAAGTCTTCGATTGTTACGATGCCAAAGTTTTTATTGGTTTTTGTGATGCCTCGGCGCACACCTGTTACAATGCCGCCCAGCGTTACGTTACCTTTCTTCAGCAGTTCAGTCTTGTCATCAAGTTCGTTGCAGCGCGTGTTGCACATATTGTTAAGGATGATGCGGTAGTCGTCCAGCGGATGTCCTGAGATGTATATGCCCACTAGGTCGCGCTCTTTATTCAGCTTGTCGATGGTGCTCCACTGTTCGGCCTCGGGCACGGGAGGCGTAGCAATCTCTACGGCTTCGGTATCGCCGAAGAGCGAGTTTTGAGCCTCGGCCTGTTCTGCCTGATACAGCTGACCATAGCGCAGCAGCGTGTCGAGGAACGAGTCGCCCTTCGTGTTCTTTCCGAAATATTGTTCGCGCTTGATGCCGAAGCTGTCGAAGCCGCCGCTTAGTGCCAAACTTTCAAACGCCTTACGGTTTACCGACGACAGATTGACACGTTGAGCAAAGTCGAAGATATCTTTGTAGGGGCCGTTCTTGCGTCGTTCGTCAATGATGGCCAGCGCTGCGGCATCGCCCATGCCCTTGATGGCTGCCAAGCCAAAGCGTACCTCGCCCTTCTTGTTGGCGCTGAATTTCTGCCAACTCTCGTTGACGTCAGGTCCCAAGCATTTGATGCCCATGCTCTTACACTCGCTCATCAGCTTTGTAATTTTGCCAATGTCGTTTAGGCATCGGCTCATGTTGCCAGCCATAAACTCGGCGGGGTAGTGGGCTTTGAGGTATGCCGTTTGGTACGACACCCACGAATAGCATGTGGCGTGCGACTTGTTGAAGGCGTAGGAAGCAAACTTCTCCCAGTCGCCCCAAATTTTATCCAGCACCTTGGGGTCGTGTCCGTTAGCCTGTCCGCCAGCAATAAACTTTGGCTTCATGGCGTCAACGATGGCTTTCTTTTTCTTACCCATGGCCTTACGCAAGGCATCGCTCTCGCCACGGGTAAAGTTGGCAAGCTGTCTTGACAGAAGCATCACCTGCTCCTGATACACCGTAATGCCGTAGGTGTCTTTCAGGTATTTTTCCATGCAGGGGATGTCATATTTTATCTCCTCCTTACCGTTCTTACGAGCAATGAATGAGGGAATATAGTCCATAGGTCCTGGACGGTACAAGGCGTTCATGGCGATGAGGTCTTCAAACACCGTGGGGTGCAGCTCGCGCAGATACTTTTGCATGCCCGCCGACTCAAACTGGAAGGTGCCAATGGTTCTTCCCTCTTGATATAGCTTAAAGGTAAGATCGTCGTCGATAGGAATGGTGTCGAGGTCGAGCTCATAGCCGTCGTGAGTGATTTTGATGTTCTCCACCGTCTCCTTCATGATAGATAGGGTAGAGAGACCCAAGAAGTCCATCTTGATCAGTCCTGTCTCCTCAATCACGTGTCCGTCATATTGCGTAGCCAGCAGCTTGTGGCCAGGGTCGCTCTTGTCGTCGGCTGTCGATACGGGCACCCAGTCGCTAATGGCATCGCGGCAGATGATGGTGCCACAGGCATGAATACCTGTTCCGCGCACCGTGCCCTCCAGCATCTTGGCATATTTTATAGTGTTGGCCATCTGCGGGTCGGCGCTGGCTTCTGCATCGCGCAGTTCGGGCACACACTTAATAGCGTTGGGCAGGTTCATTTTCAGGCCGTCGGGCAACTTATCAGGAATGGCTTTGCACAGCGCGTTTGATATGGGCAGTGGCAACTTCTCAACGCGCGCCACGTCTTTAATCGAGTTTTTCGTAGCCATGGTGCCGTAGGTGATAATGTGTGCCACCTTATCGTGTCCGTATTTATCTTCCACCCATTCCAGCACCTTGCCACGTCCGTCATCGTCAAAGTCGGTATCGATATCAGGCAGCGAGATACGGTCGGGGTTCAAGAAACGTTCAAACAGAAGGTCGTATTTGATGGGGTCGATTTTAGTGATGCCCAAACAGTAGGCCACCACCGAACCAGCTGCCGAACCACGGCCTGGGCCCACCATTACGCCCAGCTCGTCGCGTGCCGAGTTGATAAAGTCTTGCACAATAAGGAAATAGCCTGGGAAACCCATCGTCTTCATAATGTGTAGCTCAAACTTCACACGCTCTGCCACCTCATTGGGCAGCGGGTCGCCATACAGCTTCTTGGCACCATCATAGGCCAGCTTGGCCAAATAGTCGGCCTCAAATTTTATGCGATACAGCTTGTCGATACCGCCCAAGCGTTTTATTTTCTTATCGGCCTCGTCTTTAGGCAATGGGTTTTCGCCGTTCTCGTCAGAGGTAAATTCGTGGTACAGGTCTTCGGGCGAATGTTGTTTACGCGTGTCGTCTTCAGTACCAAACTCGGCAGGAATGGGGAAGAAGGGCATGATAGGGGCATGGTCAATGCTATACATCTCCACCTTGTCCAGTATCTCCAGCGTGTTGCTCAGCGCCTCGGGCACATCGCTAAACACGTCGTTCATCTCTTGTCGGGTTTTAAACCACTCTTGTTTGGTGTAGAGCATACGGGTGGGGTCATCGAGGTCTTTGCCTGTGGCCAAACACAATAGGTGGTCGTGGGCCTCGGCGTTTTCTTGGTCAACAAAGTGGGCATCGTTGGTGCATATCAGTTTGATGCCATATTCGTGTGCCAACTCAATGAGTACGCGGTTTGCCTTTTGTTGCAGCGGAAAGGTTTCGCGGTTAGCGCGCACCGAGGGGTCGGTTACCTCATGGCGTTGCAACTCCAGATAATAGTCGTCGCCAAACACGCGTCTGTACCATTCAATGGCTTCGCGGGCACCTGCAATATCGTCGTTCAATATCTTTTTGGGCACCTCGCCACCAATACAGGCCGAGCACACAATCAGGTCTTCATGATACTTTTCAAGGTCTTCGCGGTCGGTACGTGGGCGCATATAATAGCCGTCTACCCATGCCCTCGACACCAGCTTAATCAAATTTTTATAGCCATGATAGTTTTTGGCCAAAACAATAAGGTGATAGCCGCCCATGTCGCCATGTTCCTTCACCTTATCTTCTTTGCGGTGGTGTGCCACATACATCTCGCAACCAAAAATGGGCTTGAAAGGTTCTTTGCCTTCGTCTTTGCGTTTTCCGTTTACCTTGTTACAATAGTTGAACAACTCTTTGATGCCGAACATGTTACCATGGTCAGTAATAGCCATACCGCGCATACCGTCGGCCACGGCTTTGTCTACGAGTTTCTGCACGCTCGACTGTCCGTCGAGTATCGAATAGTAAGTGTGTACGTGTAGGTGAACGAAATCTTGCATGATTATTACGAGTGTGAATTTTGTTTCAAAGTTAAGGCTAAATATTGACATGTGCAAAAGAATAAGACTATTTTTTGCGAGATTGAAAAAATAGCCTTACCTTTGCAAAATAATTATTATCCTGACAACTATGATCAAAAATATAAAGAAATTCAAGAAAATTCGTTTGCATCGTGAAGGCACCGACACTTTGGTGTATGGCTTCATCTTTATTGCAGCCATTGCCTTACTGTTGTGGCGCTTCGTTGATAACCCTGCTCCCTTCTGGTGCTTCTTAGCCGTGATGGCCGTTGTTTACGGCATCGTGGTGAATTTCTTCCGTTGCCCCATACGCTATTTCCCCAGCGAAGACACTGAAAAGATTGTCGTGGCACCTGCCGATGGCCGCGTGGTCGTAATTGAGGAGGTAGAAGAAAACGAATATTTTCATGACCGCCGCCTGATGGTGAGCATCTTCATGAGCCTGTTTAACGTGCATGCCAACTGGTTCCCCGTTGACGGACGCGTGAAGGCGGTGAAGCACACCAACGGCAATTTTCATAAAGCATGGCTGCCCAAAGCCAGCGAAGAAAACGAGCATGCCGACGTGCTCATCACTACTCCCGATGGTGTCGACATTCTTTGCCGACAGATTGCTGGCGCCGTGGCACGCCGCATTGTAACCTATGCTAAGGAGGGAGAAGATTGCTACATCGACGAGCACCTGGGCTTCATCAAGTTTGGTTCGCGTGTAGATGTTTACCTGCCTCTGGGCACCGAGGTGTGCGTAAAGATGGGACAGGCCACTGTGGGCGACCAAACGGTCATTGCACGTTTGAAATAAACATTTGAAATAAGGAGGATCTTCAAGTGAATATTCTAACAAACATTAAGAAAGTAATTCCAAACACCCTTACTTCGTGCAACCTCATTTCGGGTTGCATCGCCACGGGCTTTGCCTTTCAGGGCGATGTGCGCATGGCGCTGATGTTTATCATCTTGGGTGCCGCGTTCGACTTCTTCGATGGCATGAGCGCGCGCCTCTTGCACGTGTCGTCGCCCATTGGTAAGGAGCTCGACTCGCTGGCCGACGATGTCACCTTCGGCGTGGCACCTGCCACCATCATCTTTGCACATCTTAAGGTGATGGACTATCCTTCGGCCCTTGAGTGCTGCCGCCCTTGGCTGCCTTACTTTGCCTTTGTGGTGGCCGCCTTCTCGGCCCTGCGCTTAGCAAAGTTTAACCTCGACGAGCGTCAAACCACCTCGTTCATAGGCTTGCCCACACCTGCCAACGCCCTGTTCTGGGGCTCGCTGCTCTCTACCCATGCCAATTGGCTCACCAGCCCTTCATACATGCTGCCCGTGGTGCTTGTTATGATATGCTTGTCGAGCTGGCTGCTGGTGTGCGAACTGCCCATGTTTGCTCTCAAGTTTAAGCAGTGGGGATGGAAGGGCAACGAGGTGAAATATCTCTTCGCCGCCTTTGCCGTGGCATGTATCGTGGCCTTTGGCCCGCTGCAGAGCTTCTGGGCCATCATCTTGGTATACATTATCCTTTCGGCCGCTCTTGCCTTGCGCCGATAAGGTTTTCTTATTGTAACATACACTATTTATGTTCAAACTCTTTTTCCTTTTTATCATCATGCCCGTGCTCATCATCTTCTTGGTGGGCGGCTTCACGGTGTTTAAGTTCTTGTTTCGTGTGAAGCAGATGAGTAAACAGTTTGGGGCGAACGGTGGCTTTCAACAGCAACAACGTTCGCAACAGCGCTCACAGCAACGTGCTCAGCAACGCACCAATGCCACTTCGGCCGACGAAACACTGTACGACAGCCGAAGCACAGAAGATCGAAACAAAAAGATTTTCGCCAAAGAAGATGGCGAATATGTTGACTATGAGGAGGTGAAATAAAGGTATATAACTATCAGAAATAATAAACAGGTAAATCCGCATAACTCAATTGGTTATGCGGATTTACCTGTTTATGTTAATATTGATATATCTTTCGTTATTTACCGATTTTTGCCGTATATTTGCACTATCTTTGGAACGCGACTTATAAAAATAATTTCCTAAAGCTGAAGACAAGGGCTTTATCATGCCCGACTAACAAAAAACAATGAAAGAAAAATTCACAACTAAACTAAGGTGTGCAACCTGTGGATGTGATAATATAAAATATAAGAAATTATTATCAAATGTATATTACTAATAGTGAATGTTCAACAAATAAAATATCAATATGAGTAACGATATGATACAACGATATAGCCAGAAGACAGAGTATGAACAACTGGTGGTCAATATATCTTCTCTTTGGGCACAAGCCAAAGAGAATGCGTATACGGCTGTTAACAAGGAGTTGTTAGCATCAAATTGGCAAACTGGCAGGTATATAGTCGAGTTTGAACAAGGGGGAAAAGAAAGAGCCGAATATGGAAAGCAACTGCTTACAACCTTATCAAAAGATCTGACTTTAAAAAATGGACGGGGTTTTAGCCGTTCCAACTTGCTTTATATGCGTAAATTCTATCTTGCATTCCCAAAAAGTGAGACAGTGTCTCACATATTGACATGGAGCCACTATTTTGAACTACTGAAATGTGATGACCCATTAGAGATGCAATTCTACATGAAGCAATGTATCAAAGAAAGGTGGAAAGTACGTGAACTGAAGCGACAGATGAAGAGTTGTCTGTTTCAGCGATTAGCATTGAGTACGGACAAAAAAGGTGTATTAGCTTTGGCCAATGGTGGTCATCAAGTAATGACACCGCAAGACATCATTCGTGACCCGTTTGTTCTTGAATTTGCTGGTCTTCCACAGAAGAAAAGGTACAGAGAGAATGAATTGGAGCGAGCTTTGAAAACTAATATGGAACAATTCCTACTCGAACTTGGTAGGGGATTCGCCTTTATTGGCAGACAATATGTAATGAATATAGGCAGTAGACAATTTAAGGTAGATTTGGTGTTCTATCACTGCATACTAAAGTGCTATGTGCTGATAGATTTGAAACGAGCAGAAATAAGACACGGTGATATAGGACAAATGAACTTATATCTCAACTATTTCAAGACTGAGGTGTGCCAACCCGATGATAATCCACCTATAGGTATTGTACTGGGCGCTAGAAAGGATGAGTTGCTTATGGAATATGCACTTCAAGGCATTACCAATCAGCTTTTTACCGCACGCTATCAACTATATTTGCCTAAGCGTGAAGAGCTGCAAGCAGAGTTATACAAGTTGCTTGAAAGTCAACAAGAATAGTATTCTCCTTTGCCAAACAAGCTCTTTAAAATTCCTCCGTCTGCAATGATGCACGAAACAGCCAGTAGGTCATTCAGACCTCTTGGCTTTCTTATCTTTATCTACTTTTGTTTATTATTATAAGCATACATATTTGTATTATACAAGTATAATCCGTTGATATTCAGTGATTATAATCTTCAAGGAGGTGAAATAAAGCACCTCCTTTTTTATGTCATCTTTTTTGCGCCCTGTTCTCCAGCCCCCAATTTATGTTATCACAGGGAGGAAGGGGCACAGAGGCACCCGTCCTACTTTGAGGGCGCATCCGTTTAGATATAAATAAATGTTCGTGTTTACATCAAAACGTGCGGAATGGATTGTAAACTACAATACTCTTATCTGTGCCCTTATCGTCCATAAACGATAATATTATATTCTTTTTATCGTCTATAAACGATAATATTATATTCTTTTTTATCGTCTATAAACGATAATATTATATTCTTTTTATCGTCTATAAACGATAATATTGCATCCTTTTTATCGTCTATAAACGATAATATTGTATCCTTTTTATCGTCTATAAAC
>ERZ1026852.889-NODE-889-length-17240-cov-34.962758_pt1 | contig 17240 bp, 24 predicted proteins | sample MGYA00380156_ERZ1026852 | MGnify/ENA primary metagenome ERZ1026852 (study PRJEB33269, sample SAMEA4719792) | human gut metagenome | biome: human-associated habitat; feature: organic feature; material: feces | place: Cameroon | collected 2013-10 ...
CGATTCCTGGATGCCGTCAATCTGAATTTCACGGTAGATAATCTTTTCGGTTATAAACCAAAGAACTATTATTGGAGTTCAGCGATGACCACCGGTCGCACCTTCTCTGTGGGACTTTCCGTTGACATCGACCGCGTAGTGAATCTGTTCTAGAAATCGCCATAAGGGCTGTTTCCAGACCCAAAATAGATTAAAAAAGCCATAGTGAAGGATGCTTTTCTTCAATTTATGGTAAGCGTGTGATAAACTGCAATTTGTCTGCCTTATTGTGGGGACGCGTCCTAACCTGGGGGCGACGCGTCCCCGCGTCGACATTGCCAATTTGGGGTTCGATGCCCCAAATTGGCAATACTTGAAGTATTGATATTCATGTATTTGTTAGTCAAGGCATCGAGCCTTGACTAACAAATGCCGACGCGGGGACGCGTCGCCCCCAGGTTAGCTTGCGTTCGTGGCGCATAACTGTTTGACAATTTATCTGCCTAATTGGGGGGCGGGTTTTTAACCCGCGGCAGCAGCAAAACTTTCTCCTATAGCACCTGTCATTTGAGAATCGTTTGTAATCATAGTTGTAACATTTTATTTGTGAGAACTTTCCAAAAGGACAAAGGGAGAAACACATTTTCCAAATGTGCAATTTCGAAGAACATAGGTGCGATTTCTTCAGGTTTATAATCAGCTATGCCACATACAATAGTAGTCTTTACTTCTATTATATGCGTGCTTTTTTGCAAGAAGGAAGATTGAAAGGATTAAAGATCATCCATAATCTGTTTTCTCAACTTTTCTTGGTTGGCGTTATCGAAGTAACTGAGCATTACATAGCAAGTCATGCTCTGATGGGTAATCTCTAATTGGATTTCGCCATTATCTTATGGGGAATTTTCGGTGGGTGGGGTGAGATAAAAATACTCTTTTGTTTCTTTCGTAAGAAACAATTATCTATCTTTGCATCTACAAATACATTACAAAATGAGCAACAACAAACTGCAAGTGGTCTTGTTGGATGAGGCTATAGAGTTCATCCAATCATTGCCATTGAAAGTGCAGAAGAAAATAGCATATAACTACTTGAAAATAGAACAAGGCATTATAGATAATGAATTGTTCAAGAAGTTGGAAAACTCCAATATTTGGGAATTCCGTACTATTTTCAGTGGCAACTGCTATAGGCTTTTCTCCTTTTGGGACACAGAAACCGAAACGCTTGTAATTGCGACACATGGCATAGTAAAGAAAACGCCAAAAACGCCTCCAAAAGAAATTGCAAAAGCAGAAGAGATTAGAAAAGAGTATTTTAAGAAGAAAAAAGAAGAATGATATGGCACAGATGCATTTAACTCCTCTTTCAAAACTCGTTGATGAGGTTTGGGGAGAAAAAGGAACAGAAGAACGTGATGCGATGGAGAAGCAGCTTAAGGAAGAAGTAAACGCTTACTACTTAGGTGAAGCTATCCGTAAAGCAAGACAAACCCAGGAACTCACACAAAAAGAACTGGGTGAACGTATAGGAGTGCAACGTGCACAAATTTCAAGATTAGAGAAGGGGCATACTATTATGACTTTGCCAACCCTAAGCCGTGTGTTCCGTGCTTTAGGAATTGCCTCTGCAACTCTCGATTTGGGTGCAGCTGGTAAGGTTGCACTTTGGTAACGCTCCCTCCTCAAGCCCTCCCTTTCGGGCAATCCTTTCTTTCAGCCGCCGTGTGCATTGGCTCTCTTGCTGTGCGCATGGCGGCTTTTTCGTGGAAAACGTACTTTCACGTTCTTTTTGACCGATGAAGTTCCCACGCTCACGCTCATCTTTCAGAATGAGTTCAATGTGAATGACACTTTGTATCTCACTGCCCAAACCAAGCGCAAGGTTTCCTTTGACCGCAGCTTTGCCGTATGTTGTGGACAATCTTCTGCATACGATGATAATACGGAGGTAGAATACGAGAGCGAGACGTCCTCGCTTTCCTATTCCTTTGCCCGTCATCTTACGCAGGCTTTGCAGTCTCACAAACTCTACTTGATCTCTCCCGAACTCCCTGTGGACAGTTCCATTCTTATTACAGACATCGAAAGTGAACTTTCTGATGCTACCAATGCGAACAATCATGTGAAGTTCAAGTGGAAACCGCTTTGCAAGCAGGTGCCTTTCACTGTCCCTCGCTTACATAATATCTTCAACCAAGTTTACAACAATACTTTTGACTAATGCCCCACGCTATTCACATCACCACGCTCAAACGTATGCTCCAATCTCCCGAACCAGTAGATCTCAAACTCTGGACGCGCTCGGGTTAAATCCAATGCTGGCACCGCTGTATCTCTCTCCGCTATGACTTCTACAAAGGCACGCGAAGAATGAAACTGTTGGATAGCAATGAAATTCGGCAGCTGAGAGATGTGTGCGTGTTTGAAATAAATGGCATGGAGGTGTTTATGTGAAATGTTTTATCTACATTTGCAGAAACTTTAAAAAACTACATCTATGAAGAGACTCCTTTCTACTCTATTCTGCTTGCTGCTCGTTGTAGCTGCATTCGCGCAAACCTCCAATGGACATTTGAAGTATATGGGCATTCCTATAACGGGAACTATTGCTCAATTTCAGGCAAAGTTGGCTGCAAAAGGTGTAAAATACAATCAACAATTGAGCAGTATGTTGGAAGCAGGAACAAGAAGTTTTAATGGAACTTTTGCTGGTAATAAAGTGACAATATTCGTTTACTATGACATTCGTTCAACGATTGTGTACAGAGTGAAATCTGTCATTAAGGATTTGAAGGAAGATATTGCTGAACAAAAGTATGCGTCCATGCGTCAGTTGTTTACGCAAAAATACGATGAAATCTCTTATGGAGAACAAAATGATAAGGAGGCCCTTTCTGTATATACTGATAACGGGCGGATTGATATGTATATATCAAAGAATTCTCTTGCTTATCCTTATGAGTATACTGTTCATATCGACTATTTAGACGCCGCAAATTCTGATAGAAACGATGATAGCAAACTTGATGACATTTAAGATGAAATTTGTAATCGCTTAAATGCAGACCTCCCTTGCTAGTTGATGACTTGCAAGGGAGGTTCACATTTATCTTATGTCAGTCTGATGATTAAACGGAAAGTCTATTACATTGATGCTTATCTCTTTTTCTTCATCAATACTTTAACTTCTTCTTCATTATAGTGTATCGTTGTGCCATTCATATATTCTATATCAAGGGACGTAACAACTAAACGCTTTGCTGAATAGTTGTAAATTACGCAGTCCCAATTGCCACCATCACTTCTGCCTGGCTTTAGAGGACCCGTATATTCTAGTCTTATACCATCTCTTCCTAATTCGTCGGAGATGATGTCTCCTACTGCATTGTAGATGGCACATTGAATATACAAGTATTTTATAGTATAGTTTGATGTATTCTTGAAATGGAAATATGCGTCACAACCACCTGCACTATTGGGCTTCCCGAGGTGAGCAGCAGTAAACTTTATGTATGATCTCTTTATTTCAGCTTGTTGCTTTGCTTTTTCTGATACCTCTCGCTCAATCCTTTCCTGCGTGGAATCTATTACAGTGGTATCTGCTATACTATCAACATCACTTGTTGGTCCTGTATTCTTTTTCGGATTAGCCTTAAATTGAGAACCGATTAGTAAGCCTAGTGCCAATAATACTATTAGACATATGACAATACCTAGGCTTGAATTTTTTTCTTCCTTTTTGTGGAAAGATTTTTCCTCGCTTTTTTGTCGCTTTTCTTCCTCTGTTCCTGAGTTAGGTGCATTGACAGGTTCCTCTGACTTCTGCTTTTCACGCTCCTTTTTCCAAAGTAAGAACTCTTCAAACTCTTTTTTTTCTTCTTCTGTCATAGTGAATAAGTGTTATGTTGTTAATAGATTCAACGTGTAATACTGCACATTGTTGTTTTGATTATACTTTAGTAATGGTTAAAAAATAACTTGGTACATTTTTGTGTCCCTTTTATAAAGCAACACATTGCTAAAGGAGATAGTTTAAGCTCTTCCAAAAGTATGTCGTTAGGTGCAAATCTGCTTAGCATTTTGTACCAAGTTATTTTTTTACTGTTACTTACGCTTTTTATCTAATTGTATATAGCACATTCTAATTCTCTGCATACCACTGATTAACTGCAAAAGTAAAACTTTTGGGCAGCTTAATAATAGCATGAGGTAAGTGCTCCTCTTCATAGATCATTTCAATTTGATCGTCCATTGAAAAGTAATCTCCGAACAAGCTATCGCAGTAAGGGCATCCAAAGGAACGATAACTTTGTCCGCGTGTTTTGCTATACCTTGGTTTTACCTCACCCATTATTATGTTTGAATTCGGTAATGCTCGTAAATATTGAGTCACACCATTGGCAATATTTTCGTCTGTTGGTGAAATTCCTTCAGAGAACGCTAATCGAAAACTCACACCTTTGTCTGATATAAGTTTTGATACCCAATATTGGTAGCTTGGTCGATGACATTTCCAACATTTTTTTTGATAAAAGCAAACTTCTACGCTTGATATAGTTTCTATGTTAGCATATCTCACCTTGCCTACAATAATTGAGCGTATGAATTTCTTGAAAGGTATTTTTTGGTCGTTGACACATACTTGTTCCTCTTCTGTTATGCTGAAACATGGCATCTTGTTTTCATAATAACATGATGATTTAGAGGGAAGCAAAAGCCAACAACCACATACTCTTTCTTTTCTCATTTCACTATATTGCTCCTTTACGTTGCGAGGCGCTTTGCTAATGTTAAAAGCAACTTTATAGTTTGTGAATGTAATAACAATATCAGCTTTCCATTTGTCTTTCTTTACCTTTGTTTCAATAGCTAAGTTTAAATTATTAGCTACATCAATTATTTCTCTTATGGCTTTTTCTTTATCCATAATTAAAAACGGTTTTTATCGCTACTCATGATTCTTGTAATTCTCAACCTGTTCCAATACCTTTTGGAACACTTCTTGATTCCACTGAGGAGGATACCCCTCCTTGTATATCAAGTAAGTCAAATCTATTGAGAGCTAACTTTTTAAGTTATTGTTATTCGCAAAGTCTGCATAGATGGTTACATCATCAACTAAGAGCTTTATCTTCTTAGCAAGCTCTATACATCGCATCACACTTGATACAGATTACATCAATAGCCTTACAGTTTCTGACGGCAGCATTTACATTCATCGCCACCCATCCTTGTTTAATTAGTTCTGCAACGACAAGACTTTCTCCTATAGCACCTGTCATTTGAGAATCGTTTGTAATCATAGTTGTAACATTTTATTTGTGAGAACTTTCCAAAAAGACAAAGGGAGAAAAACATTTTCCAAATGTGCAATTTCGATGAACATAGGTGCGATTTCTTCAGGTTTATAACCAGCTATGCCACATGCGATAGGTGTTACATAGAACTTATAAATTTCATGAGCTCTTGCGAACAAATAAAAACGTTTAACGGCATCTTGCATATTATCAAGTCCTTCCATCGTCGGAATGGCGTATGAAGAACCTTGTAATCCTTCTCCGTTTCCCCATACTGCACCAAAGTTGTTCATGGCGAATCTGGCAGCACCACCTCCATGATAACCGTTAACGTTACTGCCAAATACAAAAATCTCGTTTTCACCCATATCTCTTATCCAAGACGGAGTGATTCTATTTTGGAATTTTGACAAGCGATTTTCCGTAAGCCATTGCTGTTCCTCACTTGTATATTCTTTTGCTTTTTCCATTTTATGATAGCTTTAAAATTCAAGTCTAAACCCAGAACTTTTAAGTTTGGCATAGTTCTCTTTGTTAAAAGTATATTTTATTGGAATACGTGAACCTTTGTTCTTGGGACGTTCACCATATTCTTCGAGTAATCCTAACTTAAGGATTTTATTGGCAAAGTTTCTCCTGTCAAATTTCACGTTAAGAATACTTTCGTATAGTTCTTGCAACTGAGGCATTGTGAATACATCGGGTAATAATTCAAACCCAATAGGTTCAAAGTGAATTTTTTCTTTTAGTTTATGGACGGCATCCCTCAAAATTCGGTCATGATCAAAAGCTAATGTTGGTATTTCATTAAGTGCAAACCATCTTGCATCTTTTGCATCATCACCGCCAACGACGTTTGATTTTTTTATGATACCATAGTAAGCTATTGTTACTACACGCTCACGAGGGTCGCGATTGACATCACTATAGCAGCCCAACTGTTCCAGTACAGCTGCCGTAAGTGCAGTTTCTTCTTGCAACTCTCTTCGAGCACAAGTTTCTGTATCTTCATCAATATGCATAAAGCCTCCAGGGAACGCCCACCTACCCTTAAAAGGTTCTGCTTTTCGCTCAATCAATAAAAGCGATAGTCCATCTTTTACATCATATCCGAAGATAACACAGTCTGTCGTTATTGACGGATGCGGATATTTATAGCAATACTGCTTTTCTTCATTCATTTTTACCATTCGATTTCCTTAATATCTATTTTATTGGTTTCGCACATTTTTGTGAAACGGTAATATCCATTACTTGTTCCGAAAAGAAATGCCACTCTGTCTACAATTGTTAAGCTATCATCTGACGAGGGATAGTCTACCAAAGGCATTAGATCATTGGTAGCAACGATAGCCTCTTCGTCTCGATAAATGTAATCGTATTTTCTTTTTACAAAACTGCAACTTCCATTTTCCTCCATAAAATAGAGTTCAAGATCAGAAGAACAGAAAATTTGTTTATAATACTTTAGATCCTTCATTTTATGCGTTATTTTTACGCAAAAGTAGGAATAAAAACTTGAACTTTCAAATAATTGTGTAAATATTACGCAAAAAAATAAGCACGTATGCAATAGTAGTCTTTACTTCTATTATATGCGTGCTTTTTTGCAAGAAGGAAGATTGAAAGGATTAAAGATCATCCATAATCTGTTTTCTCAACTTTTCTTGGTTGGCGTTATCGAAGTAACTGAGCATAACATAGCATGTAAGGCTCTGATGGGTAATCTCTAATTGAATTTCGCCATTATCTCCATCGAAGATGCTATAGTATTTACATCCGTCCATTTCCAATTCAGACATTTTCGAGCTGTCATCATTGACATAATTGTGTTGGAACTTTTCCACACAATCTTTTGGCTCACCGTATTTCTCCGAAAGCATGGATTTGTAGTTCAAATAGCACCGTTCTAGGTCTCCCCACTTATCCATAGCAGGGAATATAACGGACACTTTACAGATCATTCCGCTTTTGTCAGCCACTGCACCAATGGTGCAGTCTTTGTAACCGGCAAATTCACCTTTTAATAAAGATACACCATCTTGAACGCCAATAGGCATAAATCCTTTGGCCTTCAACTTGCTTGTGAATGTCTGAAGGGTACCCTCCATAGGAACGCCCTTAAATTTCATGTGCTCTGTTTGTGCAGAGCAAACACCGACAATAAATGTCAGTAATAAAGTTAATAGAAAATGTTTCATAAATATTTGATTTAATATCGGTATATCCCGTTATCATTCTTGCTTTTGTCAACTGCTTGAACGTCTTGATATCTTCTTCACGCATTTTTAAAGTACTGCAACTTCCAAAATGTACGTTTTTACCTTCAAATATCCCCAAGTTCTCCTCTTTCTCAGCGAAAGCCATCAAAGCCAAATCTGTCTTGTCTGCAAAACAGATGCACTTCTTCTGTCCGTGAAAGCACAAATAGATAAGGTCATAGGCACTGTAACTTGGCTGTTGGAGATGATCGATATAATAATTGAAATCAGATTCTGTGGCTAAAGAGTCAACTAGTAAGTGCAATATTACACACAAAATTTGAAAACTCCTCTTTAGGTGTTGAGAAATTGAGTTTTTCTCTTGGTCTTGTATTGATATTTCGCAAAATATCATATTCAACGACTATGGAAATTTGCTACCGCTGAATAGTTACGAAAACGTTTTAAGAAGGCGAGTGTGTAACCTTATTGCAGCTGCACACTCGCATACGTAATCCCTTAATGGGATGAGAGCATTAGACAAACGAGGAAGTTCCGATGCAATATTTCGTCATTATGTGACGAGGTCCACTGCTTACGACGGCTGATCCAAAATTTGAACGTAAAATCCCTGCGCTTATTGCAGACTTCTGCACGTACTATGCGCCCCATGCCAACCACAGTGTCATCTATTACTATGATGCCACCGCTCTTGGCTCTAACTATGCCGTGAGCGATCAAGACTTTCACTGGGTAGTTGTGCATGAGTTTGAACGGCATGGTTGGAGTGTGCAAGATGTATATCTTGGCAACCCCATGCGCCATGATGAAAAGTACTTGCTCATCAACCAAGGTTTTTTTCAGGCAAGCAACGCTTGATGCCTTACTTCAACCGTCAAATGTTGTGCAAATGAGAACAAAGTCAAACTTGTTTGAACTTTGTCGAGTGCAGCCAACATTCGTAAAACAAAACAATGACGATCTTATTCTTGCCATTCAATCGGCAGGTGTGGAACGCGGTCGCAATGGCTTTCGCAAAAACAAGTCCACAGAGAAAAATCCCGAATCAGAGGAGGACTTGTTGGAGCATCGCACCGATGGCACTGATGCTTTTGATACGCTGTATATTGGGTGTGAAAAGTTCCCGCAGCATGATTTTTATGGAGTTGGAGTTGGTGGAGTGAGATAAAATCAAGAAGGCTCACAATCCTTGTAAGAATATGTGAGCCTTCTTGCTTTTTAAGCATCATGCTTATTATTAAATAATCTCTCCAAAAATTTTTGAATTGGTTTTCCGAATTTCTGCGCAAGAATGCCAGCCAATATCGGAGGTAATATATAAGTAATTATAAACGCTAATACTTTCATAGAAGCACTTTGGTGTTAGTTTCTAATATATTTAGTTAACCATTTTCCAACTTTTCCAACAATACCAGTGGAACCTGTAACAGCACCAGAAGCCGCTGACCATGCAACGCTTTTCCATGTTATATTTCCTCTAGTAACTTTTGCACCTGCACATCCTAAACAGACACCCCAAACGGCTCCTGCAATGTCAGTACCTACAAAAGCAGGAACTGCTCTAGTCTGCTTATTTGTTGAATCCCAATATTGGAGGGAACTCTGAGAAACACTTAAAACAACTCCACCCAATGCACCTTTAGGAGCAGCATTGAATCGCGAATTCAACTAGCAAGTGCAAATTTATAGAAAGATTTTAGAAAATCGCTCAATAGGTGTTTCAAAACCGAGTTTTTTCCTTGGTCTTCTGTTTATCATCTCATTGCCTTTGTATTATGTTTATGATTTGCCATTATGAAAGGGGGATAATACTTCCTCATTACCACTATCTTACCATTATTATTCAAATGCCTATAAGTCAAATATGACTCTGAAAGTTGTATCTTTATGTAGCATCATTGATTCACAAGATGTTACATAACTTTTATAGGCATTGAAAGATGTATCCTACTTGTAGCGTCTTGTAGCACGATGTAGCGTTGTCTATTCTCCAAGATGTTTTTATCGAATCGGACCAAAATCCCGTTAAATATACACCAAATCGGCTCAAACAAACCCGATTATTGGCAAAAAATGAGTAGATTTGAGCCGATTAATAAATAAAGAATATGACAATAGATATAGAAATATTACAGTTTTTACATTATCATCCCTTGGCAAATAGGGCAGAGATTATGGCGGGGCTTACGAAAGCTCCCAGTGATAGTACAATGAAAAGGTTACTTTCTGCCGCTGTTAAGGAGGGAAATATTGAGAAGGCTGGACGTGGTCCTGCTACGAAGTACAAACTTACTCCACAGGCTCACGTAACAATGCCTTTGGATTTAGCAACTTATTTTGATAAAGATATTGATGAACGCGAAGTACAAGAATCTTTCAACTTTGATTTGATTCGTGATGTTCTGCCTAAGGTGGAGATTTTCACAAAAGAAGAACTTGAAGTGTTGAATGCAGCACAAATGGAGTTCGTAAAAAATACTGAAGGTATGACAGAATTGGAATATCGTAAGGAAATGGAACGTCTTGGAGTTGATTTGTCTTGGAAATCCTCACAGATAGAAGGCAATACCTATTCTCTTTTAGAAACTGAGCGATTGCTAAAAGATAAGCAGACGGCTTCCGGGAAGACAAAAGAAGAAGCTATCATGTTGCTTAACCATAAGGATGCACTTGATTTTGTGCTTGACATACCAGATTATTTGAAAGAACTGTCTGTGCACCGAATAGAGAATATTCATTCTATCCTGACAAAGGAGTTGGAAGTTGATAGAAATATCCGTCATCGTCGTGTTGGTATCACGGGAACCAATTATCGCCCTCTTGATAATGAATTCCAGATTCGTGAGGCTTTGGAAGATACTTGTACATTGGTGAATGGAAAAGATAATGTTTTTGAGAAAGCACTCTTGACATTAGTGCTATTATCGTATATTCAAGCTTTTGTGGATGGGAACAAGCGGACTGCAAGAATCACAAGCAATGCTGTCTTAATAGCAAATGGCTATTGCCCGATTTCTTTCCGAACCGTTGACTCCATCGACTATAAGAAGGCTATGCTCATGTTTTATGAACAGAATAACATCGCTGCTTTCAAGAAAATCTTTATCGAGCAGTTCTTGTTTGCTGTGAAGACGTATTTTTAAAGGAAATAGGTATTTATAAAAAAATAACGGTTCGATTTTATTATTCATATTCAGATAAACAAAGTTAAATACCTGTATAATTGAATATAAATTGCTAACTCTACAATCGTTAAAACATTAAATATGAGTTAGAAATTTGGAAGAAATGGGCCACCTACAAAAACGTGTGGATGTAATATACTAAATTCAGTTATCTTCCGTTCTTTTAAAAAATGTGACTAACAAGTTCCATTCAGAAGGTAAAGACGGCTCCTTCTATCATGAAGTTGAGTCCTACAGTAGTAAATAGTGGTTCAACTATCAATGTGAACTTCAGTGATGGTAACGATAAGGGCTCTGACCTCGTAGTTGTATCAACCTTTGGTGCTGCAGTCCTGTCTTATCATGTGCCAGCCGGACAGTCTTCAACCCAAATTCAGGCGAACATCTCTGCCGGCATGTACTGCATCAGCAGACTCCAGAAGAACAAGGCTGCCGAGACAAAGAAGATTATTGTAAAATAGCCTCATGAGTACAGAGATCAAAAACGAAGAGGTTGAGTGCATCTGTGGACATAACGATGACGACAAATGCCATTGCTGCGAATGCGAGCATCAAGAATGCTCTCATGAAGTGTACGAGGAGATTGGTATGGATGAATATATCAACCAATTGGATGATTGGGATTAAACGGTATAAACAACATGTTAGAAATTAAAGAAGTATATGTCATTGAGTGGATGTAATTTTAAAAAAACATAATTTGGAGAAAAACAAATTGCAAAAAAGATAGACATACCACCATTAAAGGTGGTAAGTTACCACCTTTAATGGTGGTATATAAAACATCGAATAATATGACTTTAGAAAAAATCTATAACAAATGGCTATCCATTCAGCCACTGTCCGAAGCTGATCAGAACAAACTCAGTATTAGGTTTACTGTTGAGTACAATTACAACAGTAATCATCTTGAAGGCAATACCTTGACCTATGGTCAGACAGAGCTTTTGCTTCTTTTTGGCAAGGTAAGTGGTGAAGGACATTTGAAAGACTTCAACGATATGAAAGCCAGTGAGGTGTCTGTAAAATTAATGAAAGAAGAAGCGGCAAATAAAAAAGATCCACTAACACAAAATTTCATCAGAACACTTCATCATACTTTGCTTCGTGAGGACTATACCGAGTATCGCACATTACCCAATGGTGTGCAGACAAGTTTTGTTATCCATGCAGGACAATACAAAACTCGTCCTAACAGTGTAATAACCCGATATGGCGACCGATTCGAGTATGCATCACCTGAGGAGACTCCTGCCCTCATGTCTGACCTTGTAGACTGGTATAATGAAGAGGAACGGAAAGGAGAATTGTCTCCAGTAGAACTTGCGGCCTTGTTCCATTACCGCTATATACGCATTCATCCATTCGAGGATGGTAATGGACGAATAGCTCGTTTAATGGTGAACTATATTCTTTCCAGACATGGATGGCCGATGATAGTGGTACGAAGCCGAAAGAAACAAGAGTATTTGGAGGCTTTGCACCAAACTGATATGGTGGTAGGCGCGATTCCTTCCGTAGGAGCATATGCCAATATCAAGCAGATAACCATCTTTCTGAAATACTTTGAGGAATTGGTTGCTAAGGAAATTCAAACAGACATTGACTTTGTAACTTGCAAGGACGAAGACCTTTGGTGGTACGATGGTGAGATTATTACAACAAGAAGCAAGAACATTGCACGCATCCTACGGTTGATGCGAGAAAACCCCAGTATCACTTATGCAGAATTGACAAGCTCGTTAGGCATCAATACGTCTGCTGTTCAGAAACTTGTAAAGCGCATGGTTGAAAATGGCTACATAGCACGTCATGAAAATGGTGCTTGGCGAGTTATTGCGACTTCCGTTGTGTGAATACTATTGAAGTAGAAAATCGGGAATAGATGATTTGCCTTTTAGTGGTATAATCATCTATTCAATAGTTCGTTAAAAATTAGCCAAGCTTAAGCAGCTTTGGCGGTAAATAAAATGAGTTCTTTGAAAAGTTTGTCAATAACTTGTGGGTCTGGGTTAATCCCAAACACGCAAATAAATCTTTCTATTGTCTTTGTATATGAGAAGGCATTTGTGTGAAACACCCGGAAAGTAGTGTCATAGATATCACTTACTCAAGTTTCGGATTTAGAGTTTGAGACTGAGTTTATCGCATAAAAAAGGCTTTGAGTATTTCCGTATATCACAGAAAAAGAGTAACTTAGATGTGAAAAAGAAACAATACTCAATACCTTTTTACTTACGTGTCGTCTCTTCAATTTTGGAGAGACTGGTTGTCTGCGCTGTATAGAAAACTAATATTGGGATTTCGGTTACTTAGGATACTCATAATCCTTTTTTAGAGAAAAACTCGAGTAGATAAGAACCGATAAACTGCGGTTTGTCTGCCTAATTGGGGGGCGCGTCCTCACCTGGGGGCGACGCGTCCCCGCGTCGGCATTGCCAACTTGGGGCTCGATGCCCCAAATTGGCAATACTTGAAGTATTGATATTCATGTATTTGTTAGTCAAGGCATCGAGCCTTGACTAACAAATGCCGACGCGGGGACGCGTCGCCCCCAGGTTAGCTTGCGTTCGTGGCGCATAACTGTTTGACAATTTATCTGCCTAATTGGGGGGCGGGTTTTTAACCCGCGGCAGCAGCAAAACTTTCTCCTATAGCACCTGTCATTTGAGAATCGTTTGTAATCATAGTTGTAACATTTTATTTGTGAGAACTTTCCAAAAGGACAAAGGGAGAAACACATTTTCCAAATGTGCAATTTCGAAGAACATAGGTGCGATTTTTTCAGGTTTATAACCAGCTATGCCACATGCGATAGGTGTTACATAGAACATATAATTTTCATGAGTACTTGCCTATGGCCGTAATGTTATAGTGTGATTCCGTTTGCCTCAATGCTTTATCGCCTCTTTCCTACCATTTTCATTTCTAAACCAATGTTTCTCATTCAGCCAATAAAGTTTGCATATTTCACTTTCAATTAAATCAATAGATGGTAATCTGAATATTTCCTGTGCTGTCATATTTTATAGTTTTATCGTTTTGGCTAGCAAAAATATTTACGTGCCGACTCAATCATCTATTAATACAAGTTAAATAACGAAAGTTCCTCTCCTCCCACAACATTGAAAGATGTAGCCTACTTGTAGCGTCTTGTAGCACGATGTAGCGTTATATCCTATTCTTCTTTGCTCATTCCACCTGTTTCAATCATTGAGTCAAGTACATCGCCAAGTTCGTCATAGACTGTATCATTTATATTTAGCATAAAGCATAACAGGTCTTTGCTTAGAAGCTCCACTATATATCTCCATCACTTTCGTCATACAGTCTCTTGATACCGTGAAGCAACCACGGCTCTCTGAACCTATCGGGATATAATCGTTTTTATCCGAAAATCTCGTCACCTTTCCCGCCGAATGAATCAAGATACCACGAGTCTCGGCAAGATAGTTGGTCTTGTCAAGCCCACGAAGACGGATGCTCTTCTTAAACTTACTTCCCTTTCCTACCATCACATATCGTCCAAGGCTAGAGCATCCGCTGCCAAACTCATTGCTGAACTTAGGCTTGGCATCTGTGTTGCCCTTGCCACTGCCGTGCATACAATAGCTGCTCAATACACGCTTTCCATGCTGCAAGTCGTAGATGAAGAACCGCTTCTTGCCCGATGGAATGGAGAAATCCACCAGGATATAATAATCTGTGCTATACCCTCGTCGCTCGCAATAGTCTCGTACTTGCGAGAGATTCTCGCAATCCACCTTTCCATACCATTCCTTGCCATCGACGTAATTCTTATACAATGGCTTAGTGTACCTGTTATAAATGGGAGGCACAAAAGGGATGCTAACAATCAGCAGCACTATGACAACCAACAATATGATATATATCTTGTTCTTTGTCTTCATATAGTATGATTTTTTGTTTGGTGATAGGGTGGTAATTTATAGAACCACCCTATAGCGAATAAAATAATTGTTTATGGTTATAGACAATTTATCGTGTCCAACCATCATTAAGAATTATTGTATCTCCTTTTATGGGAACGAAAACAGATATATATGTTCCATCCCAGTCAGGAACCTTTTTACCATCAACATCTACCATTCTCCGATGCATACCTTTTGTTCTGTCGAAGGGAATTGCTTCAGGGTAGATGTCATAAGAATATCCAGTAGAATCCTTTCTCCAACAACACGAATCGGTCTTGCATGCTTGGTCTAAACGATAAAAGAAATCTTTATCCAATGGATTTGCTGGTACAAATTTTATTTGTGTTTCACTACCTGCCAAACCACCATCCGAATAAAAGGAATCCACAGGGACTATCTCTGGGAATTCCACTCCTGTTACCTTTTGCAAGTCGTCAGCATTATGATAGTCAATATGAGTAGGTACGCCTGTAGCGTCCGGCAGGCAGGTACCAACCAAACCCACAAATAGTAGTATTAATAGTAATGGGCCACAGCCATAAATCAAACTTCGTCTCAAAGAACTTAACCAACCTTTTATATTCTCAATAGCTATATTTTCTTCCGAACAATCGTCAGAGTTTCTCTCAATATATTCTCTTACCAATCTGCGCTTTATCATCTCCTTTTTCAACGAGTTGCCCTTTACCTCCTCCAATTCGGGCGCAACAGCCTCTTCTGCCTCTTCTGCCTGTTTCTTCAACAGACAAAGATGCTCCTCTTTCTGCTTCTGCAACTTGTGAAGCTTCACATACAACCCAATATAACAAACAACACCGATACCTGCAACACCAACCAACCATGTCCAATCCAGATAATTGATGCCGTCAAAAAATAAACACCATACCATAACAGCAATGCATATCCATGGCAAGGCAATTCTAATAATTTTCTGCATATCGTTCTCTTTTTTTATTATTTTTATTACAAACAATATTTCGGTAATTTTTTACCGAGAAATTAAATTTATAACCAATGATTTTTATTAATGATTTGTTTAAATATTTTATTTGTATTTTCTAATGAAGCAAAAAGTTTCATACATGATCGGAATTTTATAACATCAGCTCCAAATATTTCATAAGGAGTTTTATCACTATCAAAAACAGCTTGAGTTATTTCAATTAAATGTTTTCCAAGATAAGGATGTTCAAGAAATGCTCTTGCTTGGCCTCTATCTGGAATACCATAAAATTGTGATCTTTCTGACTTACCCAACCCTCTCATTTGTGGAAATATCCACCACATCCAATGAGTTTCTTTCTTACCATTCTTTACCTCCTGAAGTGCTTGGGCGTACGTTTGCTTATATACTGGTATATATCTATTTACAAACCAATATTTTACATAATCTAATTCTTCTTCTGTAAGTTCATTATATATTATTTCTGCAACACATCAAGAAAGTTCAATTGTATTTTTTTCTTTATTGAAACAAAAATAAACAGGACATGTTAAAAGTTCTTCATATACTTTATTAATAATCTCAGTTATACGTGATTTAGTACAATATGTAATTATACCATTAAACCATCCAAACCATCTATATAAATAATGTTTAATTTGATTCTTTATTTCTTGCTGCAATTCTGCAACATTAGTAGCACGATTGACAAAGTCGTCCAGTACTTCATCTTCCTTGAATTTGAGTGTCTTCATATTTTATATATTTAAATGTTAAAGTTCTATCTCTATAGAGAATTAAGCCCCGCATGAGAGAATACAAAAAATAGAAGATAGCTTTTTGCTGAAGCAATAGAAATGTTAACTTCATTTTTTCAATACTCGCTCATATGGGACATTTCTAATTCAGCTTACTGCTTTGTTACAGTAGCCTTGCGCATGTTTATGTTGAACGTACCAAGTGAGGTCTTCACCTTGTACACACCGTTCTTGGCGGAAACGAGCTTAGCAGTCATGCCCATGAAAGAGAAGCTTCCGTCTTTATTCTTGTTGATGTTGTAACGGCCGAGAGGGGTGTTCACCACGATATGGTTCTTGGTCACTTCCACCACCCCATAAGTAGTGCCCGAAGGAGCATCCTTCACCTTCTGAACCACTTCCTTGGCAGCAGTCTGTACATTGTCGTTACTACCCTTTGCAAAACTTGCTGTGCTGGTTGCTACAACCATCAGCAGCATAATCATAAACTTCTTCATTGTCTTCTATTGTTTTTTAATGGTTTTGTCTTATTGACAATGCAAAGGTAGTGTGGCTTTCCTGATCCGAGAAACTTTCCGAGGTGACTTGTACAAGATGCTGGGTTTATTGTATATCTTGGCAATTATCGCTTCCTAAGCACCAACCAAGGAGCTACACCGTGGTGCTTATCCGTACGATACTTTGCGGCTTTCTCCGTGAAGTAAGCGGTGCCGTCAGGAGCACGGTAGAAACCGCTTTCGTTGCCACCGGTAAGATAGATAGCATCTACATAGCCATATTCGCGCAAAGCATCAGCGAAGTCCCACAGTGTTTCGGGGTGAGGAGTCTCGATGATGCAAAGGCGGTCGTCCGTGGTCCGTGCGAGGGCTTTGCGTTCCACCTTGCCATGCAGGAAGAAACGCTGAGGCAGTTCGCCGT
>ERZ1026852.891-NODE-891-length-17203-cov-5.308316_pt1 | contig 17203 bp, 14 predicted proteins | sample MGYA00380156_ERZ1026852 | MGnify/ENA primary metagenome ERZ1026852 (study PRJEB33269, sample SAMEA4719792) | human gut metagenome | biome: human-associated habitat; feature: organic feature; material: feces | place: Cameroon | collected 2013-10 ...
TCGGAGATGTGTATAAGAGACAGGTCTTATGATAAGGTTATTTTACTTTATCAAGATAAAGTTGTAAAGTGCGAAAGTGACCGTGTTTTCATTTTTATGATACGATTTTTCTGTGCGTTTGTACAGAAAGGCGAAATGATTTCACGAAAGCCCGCTTTGAGATGATGCAGGCGCAAAAAAGGAGCCGCCGCACAGCGTTTTCCGTGCAGCGGCTCCTCGCCGTTTTATTCTCAGCCCAGCAGTTCCAGTACGCCGCTCTTGGGACGTGCGCCGACGGCCTGACGAACCAGCTTACCGTTCTCGAACAGCAGCAGGGTGGGGATGCTCATGACGCCGAACTCGGCGGCCAGATCGGGCTGCTCGTCCACATTGACCTTGCCCACCTTGACGTCGGTGCGCTCCTCGGCCACCTCGTCCACGATGGGGCTCAGCATCCGGCAGGGGCCGCACCAGGCGGCCCAGAAATCGAGCAGGACGGGCTGAGCGCTCTTCAGCACCTCGGCCTCAAAGTTTTCTTTCGTGATGGTGATGACTGCCATATCGTTTTCCTCCATAAAGAGTGTTTTTTCATCTGACAGGGACAGTATACCCCAAACTCCGGCGTTTTTCCGTGAGCAAGTCACATAAAAAGCCGGGGCAGGCATTTTCTGCTCCGGGCTCTGGAAATTATTTTGCGATTTCAGGCTCAGATGTCCTTCAGGGCGTTCTTGCCGGCGACGTAGCCGTAGTACATGGCCATGGAGTGGCTGACGCCCTTCAGGCCGATGGGGTACTCGGTGGCAAAGCGGTTGCCCTGGATGTTGCCGGCGACGTACAGGCCGGGGATGACATTGCGGCCGGCGTCGAAGGTGTGGCAATCCTCGTCGCTCTCGAGGCCTCCGATGCAGACCAGCAGCAGAGCGGTGGTGAACTTGTCGGCGTAGAAGGGGCCGTTCTCGACTGCCCACATACGGGAAGCGGGCTTGTGGAAGTCCTCATCGTAACCGGCCTTGGCCAACTCGTTGTAGCGCTGGATGGAGTCCAGCGCGGTCTGCTGGGCGGCAGTATCGTCCGGGTAGATCTTTGCCACCAGCTCTTCCAGCGTGTCGGCCTTCACAGCGCGGCCATCGGCCACCGCAGCTTCCAGCTGATAGGGGCTCTTGTAGTTGCGGTAAGTAGTGTTGTTCTTGGGGCCTTCGTCCTCACTGGCATAGTCCTCATAGTAGCAGGCGCCGCCGTGGGCTGCGGGCATATAGGGCAGCTGCTCAGGCCAGTTGGAGTCGAAGATCTGCCAGCTCTCGCGGTTCTTCTGCAGCTCGATCTGGTTTTCCAGCTGCTGGCCGGGCAGGTCCTCGTTCATGAAGCGCTTGCCGTTGAGGTCGAGGTTCAGGAAGCCTGCATTGCCCATGACGCCTACGCCGGCGAGGTCGGCGCCGCCGCCCATGTGGTGGATCATCGGGGCGTGGCTCTGCTGCACCTGAGCGCCGGCCCACATACCCAGCTGGATGCCGTCGCCCTGGTTGGTGAAGTTGCCCTCCACATCCACATTGGTGAACAGGCACTGGATGTTGTTCTCAATGACCTCGGGGCAGAAGTGCTTGAGCATCTTGGTGTTCTGGGAGTAGTCGCCGGTGGAGAGGATGACGCCCTTGGAGGCGTTGCACTTGATGTACTCGCCGGTGGCGGCATCGCGGGCGTAGAGGCCCACGCAGCGGCCATTATCCATGATGAGCTTTTCAACGAAGCAGCCGTAGAAAGTCTGGACATTGCCGGTGTCGATGGCTTTCTGCATATTGGCCTCGACGGTGACGTGCTGGTCGGGCTTGAACTCGACGGAAGTGGGGTAGCAGGGGAAGCGCTCCTGCTTCCAGTCGTAGTGCTCGGGCAGCGGGTAGAAGATGGGGATGATGAAGTTGTCCGCGCTCTCGTCGGGAATAGCGCTGCGGGTGGTCTCGGCGTAGTACAGGTCGGGGTTTGCCTCCACCCACCAGTCAAAGGCGTCGCCGATGTTGTGGGCCCACTTGCTCATGATGCTGCGCTTGCAGCGGTAGGTGCTCTCCACCATGTGGGAGTCGATGATGTCGTCGATCTGCTCACGGGTCCAGGTGTCGCGGCCCCACTTGGCCTGCACCTTGCCGTTGATGACGGCGTACTCGCCGCTGCGGCACTGGGGGCCGTCGGCCTTCTCGAAAGCAGCCACCAGACCGCCGTCCTCAGCGACGCTGCGGCAGGCGGCAACGCCTGCGATGCCGCAGCCCACGACTGCCACATCCACGTCAACGGTCTTGGCGACCTTGCTCTCGTCGATCTCCGGCTCGGTACCCAGCCAGTCCTCATCGGAGGAAGATGCAGCGGTGTCGCCGCCTGCGGTGTGGACGCCCATTGCCTGCTCGATGCAGCTTGCGGCAGCCTTCTTGACGGCGTTGGTGGTGATGGTAGCGCCGGAGATGTTGTCGATCTCGGTGCTCTGAGCAGCCATCAGGGCGTCCTTCAGGGTGGGGGCTGCCACGCCGCCGATGCTCTCGGTCTCGTTGGAGGCGTCAATGACCACGTCGGTGATGGCGGTCTCGCTGAAGGTCATGGTGACCTTCACCTCACCGATGCCGGTGGCGGTGCCGGTGTAAGTGCCGGGGGTGTAGATGGCCTCGCCGGTGGAGGCGGCGGTGCTGCTGGAAGAGCCTGCGTTGCAGGCGGCCAGTGCGCTGGCGGTAACGCCGCTCATAGCGGCAGCGGCGGCAACCTTCAGGAAGCCTTTACGAGAGATCTTTTTCATCTGGAATGCTCCTTACTCTTTCTTCTTTCGACGTTTTCAGGTAGAAAATCGTTCTTCCGAGAGATAGTATAAAATATAACGAAGTAAAAGGGAATTAAAAAATCTTAAGCATTCTGATAAAAAAGCTTTATAAGTGTCCTATTTCCTGCTATACTGAGGCTGTACGGATGTCCCGCCGCCGGAAAGGAGTTTTTTGTCATGAACGAGCACCAGCTTCTCTGCTTTCTCACCGTGAGCCGGACGCTGAATTTCTCCGCCGCCGCGCGGGAACTCTACTGCACCCAGCCCGCCCTGAGCTACCAGATACGCAGCCTCGAAAAGGAGCTGGACGCCGCACTGTTCCGCCGCACGACGACGCAGGTGGCCCTCACCGAGGCAGGCCGCGCCCTGCTGCCCCATGCGGAAGACATCTACCGCGGCATCCTCAACGCCCGCACGGCGCTGAAAGGCTTCGGCACCCACCACACCCTGACTCTCCGCCTGCCGCCGGTGCTTTTGCAGCGGGACCCCATCTACCCCATCCTGATGGCGAGGCTCCACGCCGCGCTGCCGGGCTATGAGTTCAAAGTGGACACCACGCCTGTCCCCTCCAGCTACCACCACATGCTCTGCACCGAGGCAGACGCGGCGCTCTACCTTCCCTTCGGCCCGCTGCCGCCAGAGATACGCTGTGAGACCATCATCGGCAACCGGTTTTACCTCATCGCCGCGCCGGAGCACCCATTCTCCGGCCAAAGCAGCGTCGAGCTTTCTGACCTTGCCGGACAGCAGATATTTTACGAGCCCCTCTATCAGGATATGGTGGATTTCGCCCAGAAGCAGCCGGGGATGCCCTATTCCACACCGGTCTGGCGGATGGTGGAAAACTACGAGTCGGTCTACGCCGAGCTTCTGGCCGGGCGGGGGATGTTCCTCTGCCCGATGATCTACCCGGCTTTCCCTGCCGGGTGGCACATCCCGCTGCATCTGTCCATCCCGGACACCCGCCTGCTGACCCTGCGGGATGACCCCCGCCCCGAGATATGCACCCTGCGCAAAGTCTTCGCCGAGGTGTACGCCGAGAGAGAAAAGCTGATAAAAGCTCTGTGAGATGCAAAAACGCCGCCGTGCAATGCACAGCGGCGTTCGTTATTTCAGAGAAAGAGCTTACTTGCCCAGCATTTCCTTTGCGGTCTTGCAGATGGTGGCAGCGTCCAGACCATACTCCTTCAGCAGGTCCCATGCGGGGCCGGAGCAGCCGAACTTGTCCTGCACGCCGACGCGGCGGACAGGGGTGGGCAGCTTCTCGCTGAGCAGGGAGCAGACAGCCTCGCCCAGACCGCCGATGACATTGTGCTCCTCGGCGGTGACGATCTTGCCGCACTCCTTAGCAGCCTTGAGGATGATGTCCTCATCCAGAGGCTTGATGGTGTGGATGTTGATGACGCGGGCGTGGATGCCCTCGGCGGCCAGGCTCTCGGCGGCCTTGCGGGCCTCGTTGACCATCAGGCCGGTAGCCACGATGGCGATGTCATTGCCCTCGGTGAGCTGCTCGCCTTTGCCGATCTCGAAGTGATAGTTGGCCTCATCGTGGAACACAGGAACAGCCAGACGGCCAAAGCGAAGGTAAACAGGGCCCTGCATCTCGTAGGCGGCGCGGACAGCAGCGCGTGCTTCCACGTCGTCGGCGGGGCAGATGATGGTCATGCCGGGCAGGCTGCGCATGAGGGCGAAGTCCTCGCAGCACTGGTGAGAAGCGCCGTCCTCACCGACGGAGATACCGCCGTGGGTAGCGCCGATCTTCACGTTCAGGTGGGGGTAGGCCACGGAGTTGCGGATCTGCTCAAAGGCACGGCCCGCAGCGAACATCGCAAAGCTGGACACGAAGGGAACATAGCCCATGGTGGACAGGCCGGCGGCGACGCCCATCATGTTGGCCTCGGCGATGCCGCAGTCAAAGTGGCGGTCCGGGTGAGCCTTGCGGAACATACCGGTCTTGGTAGCGGCAGCGAGGTCGGCGTCCAGGACCACCAGGTCGTCGTGGCCCTCAGCGGCCAGTGCTTTCAGAGTATTGCCGTAGCTCTCGCGGGTAGCGATCATTTTTACATCTGCCATCTTACTTGTCCTCCTGTTCCAGCGCGGCGTAGGCTGCGTTCAGCTCCTGCATGGCCACAGCGTACTCCTCGTCGTTGGGGCCTTTGCCGTGCCAATCCACAGAGTTGGTCATAAAGGAGACGCCAGTACCCTTGACGGTGTCCAGAATGATGCAGGTGGGCTTGTCGTTCTCGGCGTGGAACGCCTTGATGGCAGACTCGATCTGGTCGTAGTCGTGGCCGTTGATGGTCAGGACATTGAAGTTGAACGCCTTGAGCTTTTCTTCCAGCGGGGCGCTGTTCATGACCGTCTCGGTGGTGCCGTCGATCTGGAGGTGGTTGCGGTCCAGCATGACACAGAGGTTGGAGAGCTTATAGTGGGCGGCAAACATGAAAGCCTCCCAGCACTCGCCCTCTTCCACCTCACCGTCACCGAGGATGGTGTAGACATTGATGGGCTTGCCGCTGTGCTTTGCGCCCAGAGCCATGCCGCAGGCGGCAGACACGCCCTGACCCAGACTGCCGGTGGACATATCCACGCCCGGCGTCTCATTCATGTTGGGGTGGCCCTGCAGGTAGCTGCCGATCTTGCGCAGGGTCTTGAGGTCTTCCACCGGGAAGAACCCGCGCTCGGCCAGCGTGGCGTAAAGTGCCGGAGCTGCATGGCCCTTGGACAGCACGAAGCGGTCGCGGTCCGGTTTTTTCGGCTCCTTGGGGTCGATGTTCATATCCACGAAGTAGAGGTAAGACAGCACCTCGGCGATGTCCAGACTGCCGCCCGGATGGCCGCACTTGGCGCTGTGAGTTCCCTCGATCACGCCCATGCGGATGTGACAGGCGTGCTTGGCAAGGGTAAGCTTTTCTGCATTTGTCATGATGGTCCTCCCGTATGAACCTCAGAAGTTGCAAGTATACAGCCGCGCAAGGCACAGCTCCCGCCGCCCCATTGCGCTATAATTCAAGTTTATATTATCTATTCTGTGCAAAAAGGTCAAGCTTCTTTCAGCAAAATGTACACAGGCGGTCAAAAACTGCTCCAAACGCTTTCTTTTTTGGTCAATTTGCAGCCTGTCCGGGGACGGTCTTGACAAATCCTGCGGCACTCTGCTATAATTTTCACGATTTCCGGCAGGAAGCCGGGCCTGCGGGCCGAAGCCCGCCTTACACTATTTTCAGCCGCCGCATTTTTGAAACAGACGCCATGAAGGAGTCTGCCGTTGGCTTGCAAGCCGACTGGCAGGCCCCTTTTTTGTTTTTCTGCGGCGCAGTCACAGGAGGAAACAGATGAAAACCAAAAACTCTTCTCCGGCCCGCAATGTCGTGCTGGCCGCACTCTTTCTGGCGCTGGCCTTCGTGCTGCCCATGGTGACGGGCCATCTGCCGCAGGTAGGCAATATGCTCTGCCCGATGCATTTCCCCATCCTGCTCTGCGGCTTCGTGCTGGGCGGGCCGTGGGGTCTGGCTGTGGGCTTTGCGGCCCCGCTGCTCCGCTCGGTGCTCTTCGGGATGCCCCCGATGTTCCCCATCGCCATTTCGATGGCTTTTGAGCTGGCAGCTTACGGCGCTGTGTCCGGCTGGCTCTACCGCCGGGTGAAGCACACCCTGCCCATGACCTACGCCACCCTCGCGGCGGCCATGGTGGCTGGCCGCCTCGTCTGGGGCGCGGTCCGCTTCGTGCTGGCGGGCCTGTCCGGCTCGAGCTTCCCGTTCTCGGCCTTCCTGTCCGGTGCGCTGTTCACCGCTGTGCCGGGCATCATCGCACAGCTGGTGCTCATCCCCCTCATCATCACCGCTCTGCAGAAGGCAAAGCTCATGGACTAAATCCTTATAAAACAGCCAGACCGTGCCGCCGGGAGCTTAGCTCCCGGCGGCACGGTCTGTTTTTGGCTGAGCTGCTTTTGGTTGGAGAAAATGAGCGTGGAAAAAGGCTTAGGAGAATACTGTTTTTATCACAGCCACAGGCTGCAGATAAAGGTGGCAAGCAAGCCGCCCAGCGACATAGACAGATTGCTGATGGACAGGGTCTTGAGGCCCGTCTTCATATCAAAGCCCATGCAGTTGGTGTAGACCCAGAAATAGCTGTCGTTGACGTGGCAGCACAGACGGGCACCCGCACCGGAAGCCAGGAAGATAAGGATGGGGTCAAGGCCGAGGCTGGCTGCAATGGGAGCACAGAGCGTTGCCGCCGTCGTCACTGCGACCGTGCCGGAGCCCTGCACAACTTTCAGCAGGCCGGAGATGACGAAGGGAATGAGGATGAAGGGCAGACCGGTGTTCAGCACCATCTGTGCCAGACTGTCGCCTGCGCCGGATACTTTAAGTACCTGGCCCAGTGCGCCGCCTGCTGCGGTGATGAACACGATGGGGCCGGCGTCCTTCAGGGTCTTGTCCATGATGTCGATGATGGCTTTGCCGCCCAGACGCTTGCCCAGGGTGATGATGGACAGGACTGCGCCGATGGCCAGAGCGATGTTGGAATCACCAACGAAGGAGACGATGGACAGGATGGGGGAATCCTCAGGCAGGATCATGCCGCAGGTGGTGTTGAGCAGGATGAGCACGATAGGCACGACAAGGGGCATCAGGCTGGCAAAGGTGCCGGGCAGGTCCTTGTCGTCGTCGATGGACGGGGCAGCCTCGTCCTCTTTCTGCGCTTCTTCGTCCCGGAATGTATAGTAGCTTTCGGGCTTATTACGGAAGTAGAGCTCCGCGAAGATCCAGCCTGCGGCCGTCATGAACACTGCGCCGAATGCGCCGTAGAGGATGGCACGGCCAATGTCGATGCCCAGAAGGCCCGCTGCGGCCAGAGGGCCGGGCGTGGGAGGCACGAAGACATGGGTGGACAGCAGACCGGCAGAGAGGCTGACGGCCAGAATGGCAAGAGGGATCTTCGTTTTCTTGTGGATAGCCTTGACCAACGGAGTCAGGATGACGAACGCCGCGTCCGAAAAGACGGGGATGGAAACGATATAGCCGGTGATGGCCATTGCCAGGCCTGCACGCTTCTGGCCGACCAGTTTCACCGCATCATAGGCCATCCGGTTCGTGCCTTTGGCCGCGTCCAGATAGTTGCCCAGCATGATGCCAAAAATAATGACGATGCCGATGCTTTTGACCGTGCCGGAAAAGCCGCTGGTGATGGCGCTGACGGTGTCCGCGCCGCTCATGCCGCTGAGCATACCCATGACCAGCGCCGTCGCCAGCAGAGAGATGAATGCATTTGCCTTGACTTTGATACACAGGATCAGAAGGACCGCCATTCCGATCACAAAAACAAGTTCCATTGGCATAATTTTTCCTCCCGGGAGCCGTTCCTCACGAACTGCCCCCGTATCTTTCTCTTCAATTTACACTTCTTATAACTCTTCTGACTCTTTTCTCCAGATTTTTCCACGCGTCACATTACTCTGCTTTTCGTTCCGCTTTTTCTTTTGCGAAGCGGGCGCGCATCAGAGGCTTGATGCCGCCTGCGGCAAGGATCTTCATAGCCTGTTCGCCCAGTGCCTCGCAAGGGTAGCTCTCGCCGGTCTCCTGCACGGTGACGACGCCCTTGACGAAGTCGAGGGTCAGGGTCTGACCTTCTTTTACCTTTTTGCTGATGCCCTTGCAGATGACCGGAACAAGGCCCAGATTGACCGCATTACGGAAGAAGATGCGGGCGAAGGAATCTGCAATGACCGCCTTTGCGCCCATGTTCAGCAGGGCGATGGGGGCGTGCTCACGGGACGAGCCGCAGCCGAAGTTGCGGCCTGCCACCACGATGCCGCCCTGCGGGAAGTTGGCGGCGATGTTCACGTCCACGCCGCTCAGGCAGTGGCTACCGATCTCCTTCGGGTCGGTCAGGGCCAGATAGCAGCCGGGGTAGATCTGGTCGGTGTCGATGTTGTCGCCCACGACGATGATCTTTCCAGTGATCTCACTGTTCATAAGAATGTTCCTCCTTTTTCAAATCTCACAGAAAATCTCTGGGGTCGGTGATGCAGCCGTTCACCATGCTGGCGGCAACGGTGGCCGGGCTGGCGAGGTACATCAGAGCCTCGGTAGAGCCCATGCGGCCCGGGAAGTTGCGGTTGGTGCTGGTGATGCAGACCTCACCCGGAGCAAGGATGCCCTCATGCGCTCCAAGGCAGGCACCACAGCCGGGGGTGGTGATGGTAGCACCGGCATTCATCAGATCCTGAATGTAGCCGGCCTTCATGCACTCCTGCATGACCTCGTTGGAAGCGGGAACGACGATCAGACGGGTATACTCGGGGATGTGTCTGCCCTTCAGGATCTTGGCAGCGATGGCGATGTCTTCCACGCGGCCGCCGGTGCAGCTGCCGATGTAGCCCTGATTCAGCTTGATGGGGCCGTTTGCCACCACCTCGGACAGAGGATGGACATTCTCCACGCTGCTGGGGCAGGCAAGGTTCGGCTCGATCTTGGAGACATCGAACACATAGCTCTCTTCGTACTGGAAATCGGGGTCGGTGAACTGCACCTCGTAGGGGCGGACAGCACGCTTATCCACGTAGTTCAGCACGTCGGCGTTGGGCTGCATATAGGCGGTCTTGGCGCCCATCTCGACCGCCATATTGCAGATGGTCATGCGGCCTGCGACGTTCAGCTTCTCGACGTAGCTGCCGGTGAAGTCGATGGCCTTATACACAGCGCCGTCGGCACGGATGCGGCCCAGAACTTCGAGGATGACGTCCTTGGGGTAGACGCCCTTCTGCGCCTCGCCGTCCAGACGGACTTCGATGATCTCCGGCACACGGAACCACAGCTCGCCGGTCATCAGGATGGTGGCCATATCGGTGGCGCCGCAGCCGGTACCCATCGCACCGAAAGCACCGTGGGTGGTGGTGTGGCTGTCGGTGGCGACCACGATCATGCCCGGGTAGATGACGCCGGCTTCCGGCATGACCTGATGGCAGACGCCGCAGTTGGTGTCAAAGTGGAAGCGCAGGTCGTTCTTCTTGGCGAACTCGCGCATCTCCTTGTGGTTTGCTGCGCTCTTGATGTCGGGGCAGGGGGCGTAGTGGTCAAAGACGAAAGCCGCCCGCTCCCGGTTCCAGACCTTCTCGCCGCCCATCTCGTAGAAGGAATAGATCGTCTGGAGATAGAGGTCGTTGATCTCGGCAAAATCGACCTTGGCAGTCACGATCTCGCCGGTGTGGACCTCGGCTCTGCCGCTGTTCTTGGCCAAGATTTTTTCGATAGCGTGCATGGTGGAATCCTCCGTTCTCTTTTTTGAATTTTGAATATCGTATACAATTTCTTTTCGGTGGCTCTACAGTACCACGTTTCAACGCTGTTTTCAAGAGGGAAGGACCGCTTTCTCCGCTATCTCTAAATTTCAGACATCTTTTTTGTGAAGAACGACGAATATCGTATACGATATATCATTTCTAAAATGTTTGACACGGTATTTCGGAAATGATATTCTTAAACAGAAAAATAATAATATCCCGGTCTTTCCGTCCAGGAAAGCCGGGATCTCAGATCCTATGGAGGCACACCACACTATGGACAGCTTAAAAAAAGCCATGCCCGTTCGGGTACAGATCACCGCCATTCTGCGAAAAGCGCTCTTTTCCGGCGAGTACAAGAGCGGCGATGAACTGAGCCTGACCGAGACTGCCGAGCGGCTGGGCGTCAGCCGCACGCCGGTGCGGGAAGCATTCCAGACTCTGGAGGCCGAGGGCCTCATCGAGCTGCGGATGAACCGGGGCGCCATCGTCAAGACCATCGACGAGAAATACATCACCGACCATTACGAAATGCGCATCCTGCTGGAATCAGAGGCTGCAAAGCGCGCCGCCCAGCGGGGGATGCCGGACGCTGCCGACTACATCAAAAAGCTGGAAGCTCTGCAAAGCCATATGGACAGCGTTTCAACGGAGGAATACGAAGAGCTGAACCTTGCCGTCCACTCCGCCATCTGGACAGCGGCAGGCAACGAGCGGCTCTACAAATTCCTGTCCAGTCTCTGGAACGGCCCCAGCGTGGGCATTGCCTCCCCGAAGCTGGACCATTATATCAAGTCCACTCAGGAGCATATTGACATCCTCAAGGCCATCCAGAAACAGGATGCCAAGGCCGCCCAGAAGGAAATGGCAAAGCACATCGAGCGCAGCCTGAACAATATCCTCAAGAACTTCAAGTTCCGCACATGAAAAATGGCTGGGGCCTCGCGGCCCCAGCCATTTTGTTTTGCATATTACTTGCGGAGGAAGTCCGGCAGGGGCTTGCCCTGCTTGAGCCACTGATGATACTCGGCGGTCGCGGCGAACTCCACGTCGCCGGCGGAGTTCAGCGCAGTCTCCACAGAATCCTGGATCACGCCGATGATGAAGCCGACACCGACCATCTGCATGGCCACATCGTTGGAGATGCCAAACAGGGAGCAGGCCATGGGGATGAGCAGCAGAGAGCCGCCGGCCACGCCGGAAGCGCCGCAGGCACCCAAAGCGGACATGGCGCTCAGGACGATGGCGGCAGGCAGGGTCACGGGGATGCCCAGCGTGTTGGCCGCAGCCAGCGTCATGATGGTGATGGTGATAGCCGCACCATCCATATTGATGGTAGCGCCCAGAGGGATGGAGACGGAATACATATCCTTATCGAGGCCCAGCTTCTCGCACAGGGCCATGTTGACGGGGATGTTGGCCGCAGAGCTGCGGGTGAAGAAAGCGGTCAGGCCGGACTCCTTCAGGCAGCGGAACACCAGCGGATACGGGTTGCAGCGCAGATAGATGAACATGATAAAGGGCGAAACGATGAACGCCATGAAGAGCATGGTACCCACCAGCAGAGCCAGCAGCTTGCCGTACTGGGTAAAGATGGCCAGACCGTTACCGGCCACATTGGTGTACACCAGACCCATGATGCCGAAGGGAGCCAGATTGATGATCCAGCGCACCACCTGCGACACAGCGTCGGCGGTATCGGCAAGGAACTTCTTGGTGGTGTCAGAGCCGATGTTCTTCATGGCAAGGCCGAACATGCAGGCCCAGAACAGGATGCCGATGTAGTTGCCGCTCATCAGAGAGCTGACAGGGTTGGCGACGAAGTTGGTGAGCAGGGTGCTCAGCACCTCGCCCAGACCCTGCGGCACCACGTCCGACTGGGCAGCGTCTGCCAGAACGACCGACACAGGGAACATGAAGCTGGTGATCGAAGCGATCGCCGCCGCAAGGAAGGTGGTGAGCATGTACAGCCAGATGACCGTACCGAAGCGGCGGTCCAGCTTGGAGCTGCCCTGTGCCAGCGCGCTCGCCACGATGACGAACACCAGCACCGGAGCGATGCCCTTCAGTGCGCCGACGAACAGGCTGCCCAGCTCGCCGACCCAGCCTGCACCCGGCACCGCAAGCGCCAGCACCGCGCCGATGACCAGACCGACGACGATGCGAAGGATGAGGCTGACCTCATTGTACTTCTTCGCAATGGCTTTTGCACCATTCATCATATAAAACACTCCTCTGTATTTGTGCGTCCTCGACGCACACTTTTCCTGTCTCTTACCCAAAGACAGTTGTTATTATAGCACACACGGAAGAAAAGTCAAAGGTTTTCAGTGAATTTTTCGGGCTGCTTCGGCAGATTTTTCGTTTTCGGCCTTCCTCCGCGCCGCCTTGTGTGTGCGCCATGGGAATACACAACTAAAATATTTCACCGCTTAGGGCAGAAAAATCCCCCGGCAGAGTTCGTCTGCCGAGGGATAGTCATTCTTATTTATTTTTTTCTGATTTTTCAGTCGTCCAGATAGGTCACTTTGCCGGGGACGAAGCCCTGGATGCCCATGCCGGGTGCATCCGAGACGGTGATATTCTTCTCGTCGAAGACCGCGCCGCCGAGGATGTGGTCCTCGCTGCAGAGCACCGGGCCGTCCAGGTCCACTTTGGTGATGATCTTCTTGGCGCAGGCCAGCTCCACGGCTGCGTTGACCGAGATCTTGGCTTCCAGCATACAGCCGATCATGCACTCCACGCCGTAGACCTCTGCCGCCGAGGCGATGCGGAGGGCGTTGGTGATGCCGCCGCACTTCATCAGCTTGATGTTCACAAAGTCGGCTGCGCCGGTCTGCATGATGCGCAGGGCATCCGCCGGGCTGAACACGCTCTCATCGGCCAGCACCGGCACGCTGGCGTGGCGGGTAACGTACTGCATCCCCTCGAGGTCAGCCGCAGGGACAGGCTGCTCGACGAACTCGATGTCCAGGCCCTTCTCCTGCATCTGGTCGAGGATGCGGACAGCCTGCTTTGCATTCCACGCCTGATTGGCGTCGATGCGGAGCTTGACGTCCTTGCCCACGGCCTCGCGGACGGCGGCCAGACGGGCCACGTCCAGCTCCGGGTCGATGCCCACCTTGACCTTCAGGCAGTCATAACCGCGCTGGATGGCGGTGCGGGCGTCCCGGGCCATCTCCTCGGGCGGGTTGACGCTGATGGTGATGTCCGTCACGATATTGCTGCGCGCGCCGCCCAGCATCCGGTAGACCGGGGCGCTGTACTTCTGGCCCAGCAGGTCCCACAGGGCCATATCCACGGCAGCCTTGGCGCTGGTGTTGTGGACGAGGGCCTTCTGCACGGCGGCGGTCAGATCCTCGAACTCGTCGAGGCCGCGGCCCAGGATGGCCGGGGCGATGTGGTCGCGGATGGCACCGATGATGGCACCGGTGGTGTCGCCGGTGATGACGCCGGTGGGAGGTGCCTCACCGTAGCCCACCGCGCCGGTGTCGGTGTGCAGCTCAACGATGACGTCCTCCACGCTGCTCACGGTGCGCAGCGCTGTCTTGAAGGGGACGCGGAGCGGGGTCGAGATACGGCCCAGCTTTACCTGTGTGATCTTCATGCCAGTCCCTCCTTATTCTTCCTGCATGTGTACGGTGGCCGACAGCTTCTGGTAGGCGACGCGGGGCGTGCCGTCTTCCACATGGATGATGCCGCAGCGGGCAAAACCGTTCTTCTCGAGAAGATGCTGCATGATCTTGTTGTCGGCGTGGGTGTCGGCCCGCAGGCTCTCGCAGTGCTCGAGGCACCATGCGATGACCTCAGACGCTACGCCCCTGCGGTCACCCGCCGAGGCCAGCCGGTGGATGGTGCCGTAAGGCACCTCATCGTTGAGCCACTGGCCGTCTTCGATTTTCGCGTAGGTGGGGTCCGGCCCGAGGATGAAGGCAAACACCGCCTCGAGACGGCCGTTCACCGTATAGACGAACAGCCGGTTGGAGTCGATGTCTTCTTCCAGCATCTCCTGCGGCGGATAGCTGTCGCCCCACTGGGTCGGGTTGCCCGAATCTGCCATTGCTTTCCGGGCATGGGCATAGATCTCTAAAATTTGCTCCAAATCAGAGCGCCGTGCTCCACGAAACATTCCGTTTCCACCTTCTCTTTCCGTGCGCCGCAGCGCACTCCCGCGTTTTTGCAGGTCTGGCTTTTATTGTAACACACTCTGCATCGTTTTTCCATCTTAAGACATCAAAAGACGTCCCGCAGACACGGGACGTCTTTTTTCGCAGTGTGCTCAAAGGTCAGGCCGGTGTGCGGGTGCGGGCCGCGCGGCTCTGGCGGTACTCACGGGGGCTCTGGCCGTACCGCTCGTGGAACAGGCGGTAGAAATAGCTGGTGTTCTCGTAGCCGACGTAGGTGATGATCTGCTGGATGTTCCAGTCGCTGCGGCGCAGCAGGCGGGCGGCAGTCTCCATCCGGTGCTTCTGGAGCAATTCCTTGTAAGTACGGCCTGTCTGCGCCCGGACGCACTCGCTGACATAGGCCAGAGAGACGCCGTAACTGCGGGCCACATTGGAGAGGCTGGCCTCACGGTAATTCTTGGTGATCTCATCCAAAGCCGCCTGCACCAGCTCTTCGCGGCTGACGGCCGCGCCGTAGGCTTCCAGCGGGAATTTCTTGATGCTCATAGGTATCCTCCGTTGCGGCGCAGCCGGGGACATAGGGGATGTCGGAGCCGGGCCGCGCTCAGGTCTCATAAGCGTCCCTCTGTTGGGAGGCTTCTGCTTATAATACGGCGCAGCCGGGCCAGAAATTGCATAAGACAAGAAAAAACTCCAAAATTTTTCAGACGGGGTTTCGACGCACATCAAAAGCCGAGAAGAGAAAAGAATCCTACAGTTCCAACCTCGGGAACATCACTGGCCTTGGCATTATAAGTAAACATGATGCTTTCTTGGGACAGCACTTCATTTCCGGTCGTTTCAATTTCCATCTTCTTCCAATCTTCCGCACTGCCGCCATAGTAAATTTCACACAGGCTATCACAGCGCTCAAAAGCACCTATATCAATTTCCTTCACAGAAGCCGGAATATAAATAGCATCCAGCATCGAGGCATTATAAAATGCTCGGTACGGAATTTTTGTCATTTTCTCGGAAAGTGAAATTGTACATATATGCGCTGTGTCAAATGCACACGATTCGATGCTCGTCACCGTGTCCGGCAGTCTTATGTTATCTACCCGGCAAAGGCTGAACGCTCTGCTTCCAATCTTCTTTAAATTAGAGGGCATATTGATTTTTCTCAGCGACGTGCAAAAATTGAACATATCGCTTGGAATTTCCTCGATGCCGTTATTCAGCTGAACCTCTTTCAACTTAGAACAGCTATAGAAAATGCCCAGCCCACCATCTTCAAATTTGCAGTTTCCCTTGACGATTGCTTTCGTCAGATACTCATTATTGGCAAAGGCACTTCCTCCAATCCGAGTTACACTTGCCGGAATCGTGATTTCCAACAATCTGTCTCCAATAAATGCAGACGAGCCTATCGTTACCAGTCCTTCCGGCAAATCAACATTCCGAATCCCGGTGCAATAGCTGAACGCATTTGCACCTATTGATTTCAATGTATCCGGGAAAGAAATGCCTTTCAATGCCGAGCATTCATTGAATGCACTGTCTCCAATCGTAGTCAAGCCCTTTGGAAGGGATACATTTACCAGATTTGTACATTCATTAAATGCATAGTTTTCGATAGATACCACATTTTTCGGAATTTCTACGCTTGTTATGCCAGTGCAATTTCCAAACGCATTATTTCCGATTTTCGTCACCGCAAATGTTCCACTGACGGTCGAGATGCTTTCCGGCAGAATCACATCACCGGAAGGAGTCATGGCATTCTTGTCATAGCCCGTCAGGGTCACACCTGCGCCGTTCTGCTCAAACTTCCAGACGATTTTGCTTCCAGCCGGTGCGTTCCGAATTGCATCGTATTTTTCCGGTGTCGTGTTGCAGAAAAGTCTTGCATTTTTCCAGCCGTCATTTCCTGCATCAATCAAAACTTTGCTCCACTCGGTGTCACTGCCTTCATAGTAGACGGTATATTCTCCCGTCAGGCAGCTTCCGAATGCATTCTTCTCAATGTGCGTGACGCTGTGCGGCAGATAAATCGTCTGCGCATTCGTAGACGCAAACGCACTGTCGCCGATTTCTTCCGTACCCGCGGGCAGCTTTATGTAGCTCAAAGAGGTGCCACAAAAAGCGTCGTTTTCAATTTTCTTGACGCCGACCGGAATCACCACTTCGTTGATTCCGGCATTATGAAACGCACCGTTTCCAATCGAAGTCAGCGTCTCCGGGAGTTTCAGTGTCTGACAATTCTCTTTTTTTCTGTCCGGCAGATAGAATGCACCGTTACCGATGCTTTCGAGTTTTGCTGGAAGCGTGATTTTCAAATTCGAGCAATATGCAAATGCCATGTCCGGGATTTCTTTGATATTGTCGTTCAGGTTCACTTCTTCCAGCGAAGCATCATAGCAGAACAGATACTCACCCAGCTTTGCCGGACCTTTGATGGCAACCTTTTTCAGGCTTCCCATATTGCCAAATGTCCAGTCTCCGATTTCAGTCACGGTTTCCGGCACAAGAAGTTCCACCACGTTTTCGCCGTCAAAAATTTTGCCGGTGATGGCTGAGATGGTGTAGTCTCCCAGTTTTTCCGGGAAGGTCACGCTCTGGGGCAGAGTGCCTTTTTCCTTGTCATAGCCGACAATCGTGCCGGTGGTTCTGCTTGTGGGGCTGACCACCCAGAAAATGCCCGTTGCCGCATCGGCCAGCGTCACCGTGCCGCTTGGCTCTGGATCAGGCTCCGGCGTAGGAGTTGGAGTTGGGTCAGGACCCGGTGTGGGCGTCGGAGTGGGTGTCGGGGTCGGCTCCACGGTGGACGAGCCACCGCCCGTGCTTCCGCCGCCTCCACCGCCACCGCCGCAGCTTGTCAGAAGCATCGCCACTATCAGGGCTGCGGCCAGCACAGCCATCATCTTATGAGAGATCTTATTTTTCGACCGCATATCACTTTCTCCTCTCTGGTTCTTAACTTTTATCTTACCCCCCCCGGCGCTTTTTGTCAATGATTTCCAAATCTTTCTCCGTTTT
>ERZ1026852.893-NODE-893-length-17192-cov-100.618836_pt1 | contig 17192 bp, 15 predicted proteins | sample MGYA00380156_ERZ1026852 | MGnify/ENA primary metagenome ERZ1026852 (study PRJEB33269, sample SAMEA4719792) | human gut metagenome | biome: human-associated habitat; feature: organic feature; material: feces | place: Cameroon | collected 2013-10 ...
GACAGATCAGTAGCCAGGAAACGCTAAACAATATCTTCAAGCACTTTTGCATCGGGAAATAATATAAGTATAAATAGGGAACGCAGTGCGTTCCCTATTTGCTTTTATACATTACTTTCCCCACTCCTTCTTCACATTAAAGCAGGGACAGGCTTTATTGGCAAACTCATTATGCCCATGAATCGTGGCTAACGGGAATTCTTCCTTCAGCTGCTCGATGAGCGATTGCATCGCCGCCTTCTGGTCTCGGGTTCTTGTGTCCTTCGGCTTACCTTTCTTCGATAAACCGCCGATGTAGCAGACGCCTATGCTGATGGAATTATGGCCCTTGCAATGGGCGCCAACCTCCTCTATCGCACGGCCTACATGAATGCTGCCGTCACGATAAATCACGAAATGATAACCTATGCAGCGCAATCCGCGCTCCCGGTGCCAGCTGTCAATATCCGCCACCGTGAAGTTTCTGCCTTCCTTGGTCGCACTGCAATGAATGATGATTTGTTTTATCTTACGCATGATAATACTATTTTTTAATGAATGAATATTAGAGGTAGAAAAACTAAAATGCTATCGATATTTCATCACTACCCCAATCTATGATACGTAACTTGATACACTCCATCTTTTTAGAAACCTTCCTTAACCGTTCACAAAGTCGGTCGAAATATTCCTGAGAATGAATCACCAGCCCTGATGCTACAGCCTTACCTAGGATGATGCAGCCGTTTTTCTGCGTCATCGGTCCATTACCGGGTTTGAGACAAGGAGTATTAATACCTACTTCCCAAACAGTCTGTCCCTTCCTCAGGATAACAGGCATTTTCCTACTCTTATTAGCAATAGAAACAAAAGCTATCTCGTAGTCTCCTGCAGGCAATAAACGCTCAGGATGTTCTATGGTATTACAAACTTTCGTACCTTTTATTACTAATGTGCCATCTACACCCCAACGGGTAAAGCGACGGCGATAAATGATTATTTCCATAAATATTGAAAAATAAAATTGATTTATTGATAGGGCCATTAAGGATTTCCTTACTGAAAATCCTTAATGACCGAAAATGACCGTGACCGTTAATGACCGGATGTATTAATAGTCACTTTCTTAGAACCACTCTATACCGTAGGTTGAACCTTCTGATAACGCATATCAGGCAGCACACCTATCAATCCCTGTCGCTTCCAGTTTTTCAACATCTGTCTGACAACCTCGCGAGTTACGTTTGCCCCTTTTACGGCTATACTTTGCTGTAATGCCTGTTCAAAGGAAAAAGTAACATCAAGCCGCTCGAAGATGGAATCATTTCTGCCACGTCGGGTACGATCATAAGTCGTCTGACCACAATAACTCTTGGATGAGAATGCATCCTCTATGCGACTGCGGAAGAAGTAGAGTGCATTGTCCAACTGATAATCAGCCAGGATATTGAAGGCTTCGAGCATGGTTGGTGTCTGCGTCTTTACGATCATTTCCTTCCATAACAGCGGATTCTGTTTCAGCTGCTTCTCGGCACCCTGGAAACCATGCTTCTGAATCAGCGTCTCAGCCACCTTGCAGAGCATGATGCAGGTCATCATTCTCATCGTGGTAGGACAGATACGGAAACGCTGGCGGGCTTTCACCTTATCGTCATTTTTCATCGTTTCCAGTCTGATCTGTTCCAGCCACTCTCTGCCCTTATTCTCCAGCTTAGGCAGAACCACCTCGCCCTCCATCAGGGGCAGGAGATGAGCTATCTGCCGTATGTGCTCACGTTGCGTTTCGGTCAGCACAAAGAGATTGTCTGTAAGCGGAGTGAACGTGTTATCCGGCGTTCGCGCCACGACAATACGGCTTTGAAAACCATCCGTATAGTTGTTCACCACTCGATAAAGTGCATCAGGCGTTCCGCACATCACGACGTTCCACAAAAGATGTTCGATGTGAACATTCACCGCATCCGCACTTCTAGCCTCACGTTCATAACTCGTTCCATCGTAAGCCTGACGGAGCATCACGGAAAAGTCGCTCATCGCCGATTTCCACTTCTGCGCCACGGTATCAGCTTCCGGAGTAAACGAGAAGGCGTGTTTGCCTTCGGTGTTAGCCAGTCGTTCTGCAAGGTTAGCTACCGTATTATTTAAAGTCAGACATCTTACAGGTAGTTTCGGCTCTTCCGGCTGCTCCTTCTTATTCTTAGCCGCACGCTTCTTGGCTCGCCATTCATCCTCCTGCTGCTGATACATTTTGTCCATCTGTTTCACTTCCGAAGTCCAGATATCAACCACGGGGTCGATACTTCCTTTACCCGAGGCGAAATCACCGGCGATGTAAGAGATGAGATTGAGCGAGTTCATCTTTCCGTGAACGGAAACCTTCACGCCTGTGGCAAGCATTCCGATGGCAGGACAGATGGCTGTGATCACTGGCATAGCCAACGCCGGACCAACAGCGCTGATAGAATCACGCACGCCTTGTGGCATCTTGGGTAAAGCATCGTAATAGAACAGATCATCCTTGGCATTGGCTTCGTCCAAGGCATTCACCAGTGCCTCGCTGTCTTCATCTGCATTCCCGTTCGAAGCCCCCTGTTTCAGTTTCTCCTGTCTCAGCGCGGCCAGCACATCCTTCAGTCGCTTAGGCATTTGCGTGATTTTCTCGTTCAATGCCGAGTTGATGCAAGCCATCTTTTCCTGTTCGGGAAACCCATCGTAGCAGGGAATAATCTGAGCCAGCAGATTGCGGTCAAAACCACAGATGTGGCGCAGATTCACAGCCAGCTCGAAGGTCAGCGTATTGCGGTTAGAGCGCATCGGTTCCTGCCCATCATTATACATCTGCCACCACTTCTTAATGATTTCACCATAAGGAATCCCGAGATAATTGTCCTGAGATACGGAAGAAGTCGAAGCTGATGAAGCAGCAGAAGGTGAAGCGGATGAAGCAGCTGCAGAAGAAGAAATTCTCGAATTCTCTAATTCTTGACTCTTAAAACTCCCCTGAGAATCTTTCTTGAATTCTTCCTTCCAAGGCTCATAATGCTTGTTTGCCTTGTGCGCCCCTTCCGGCAGTTCCTCATTCCCATACCGTTCTCTTTCTTCTAGAATTTTCCCCTCAGCAGCCACAGACGCCTCATCATAAGTATCCTTGAAGAGCCGTGGCGAAAGGAAGAGCAGGTCTTCACCATCCGATGTGGTTGTGAAATAAACCCGGTTAATGTCGTGAGCCGAAGTATCCATTTCGCATTTCAGCATCGTAGCAATCCTAACCTGATTCTCCAAGATAGTCTTGCCCTTTTCGCGCTCAAACACCGCATGTCCACCTTGTCTTGCGCTTCGTTCCAGCATCAGCAGTCCGTACTTGTCCGGCTCTTTCAGCAGCAGCTTAGCAGCCTTGGCGAAAGCCTCCGGCTCATCCATATCAAATCCGAAAGCACAGCTTGGCAACTTCATTCCCTTCACTACCCCTTGCGGATAATGACCAGAATAATTAAACTGTACCAGTCTCCTTTTCGCAGCATCGTTTCCTGCACGAGCCAGACGCAAGTTTGCCTTCTGCTCATTGCTTCCACGCAGCTGCTTGTACTCCTCTTCCGAGGTGATGGAGCGGGCAACCTTGTGCCCATTCTCCACCTTAATTAAATAACAACTCATCTATTTACTTATCTTTTTAATTGATAATCCACTAAAGCATCAGCCGCTTCTGCTGACTCAACAGCCAGCGTTTGGGCGATGTTGAGTCCCTCATGACAGAACACCTTCAAGGTAAGCTGAATAGCCCCATCCTTGGTCTTGCTCAAACGACCATGCGCCAGTTTCTTGATCAGTTCCGACTGACTTTTCGGCTTAGAAACTGCCACGAAATCAAATGTTCCGTCTTGCATTTGCTGCGCCACACCATGACGGCGAAAAGCTTCTACAACACCCTGATTTACCGAATCAGGACTAAAGAGAAAATACTGCTTATCATCATAGTAAGCCATTCCACCGAGCTGCACATGCTGGCAGCCGTTATTATTCACCTGCTGGTTCTGAACATTATTCTGAACCTTATTATTTTTCTTTGTACTCATAAAAATCTTAAATTAAAATTAAAGATGAACGAAAGAAGTGTCGTAAGTTTCAGTTTGCGCAAATTATCCCGGGACAATCCTCACGCCACCTATTTCAATTCAAGATTTGTTACTAGCCAAGTTTCACGATGTCCGTAACCAGGATGTCCTGGTAAACCTGACCATTATACTCACGGGTCGTAAAGCGGAGTGTAACCGCTACCAACGTTCCTGGAGCAAACTTGCACTGGGCAATGTTGCCCAGCATTGCCGCAGCATACTGGTTCTCATACTTGCCGCCCATTTCCTGGAGGATGATGTTGCATTTCATCATCTGTCCGTTCTCACTCTTCTGACTCTGTACAGCGAAAGCCTCGCCCTGCTGCACCACTCTCATAATCTGAGTATTCATATAATATAAATGTACGAAGGGGATTCAAGAACACTAAACAAATTCAGCGTTGTCTTGTTTCTTCGACGATGCAAAGGTAGGGAAAAAACAAAAGCACCGCCCATACCATGTGGTACGAGTGGTGCTATCTTTTTAGCTTGTGGTATTAAGTTTTTTAATTTGTGGTATTATCTATGTAATTTTTGTGGTATTATCTATGTCCATGCTCTACATAAAAGAGTTCATTTTATATTGAACATAAAACTCAATACATTGCTTGAACTTCAAGCCAAACTCTCTTTTCTTTTTCAGTCGACTATCTCCTTTATCCCATTCCTCGATTTTGTTTCCCAGTTCATTTATAGTTTTACTCAATGCACTTTTGTCTAGTCCTGCACTAAAGATTGAATTCATCTTTTTACAAAAAGCATTCACATTGTCTTCAATCCATTCTTTTTCCAGTAACACACAGAAGAAACATGCCCAGTAAGCCTTAGGCATTTTCTCACTCATCTTATCCATAATGGTGAGCACCATAGGGGCATGCTTGCTAATGCCTGACTGCTTACCTTCTTCTTCACTAAATTTGCATTCTATTTTGGAAAAATCGAAATCAAATATCTTACTAGGCACTCTATTGGCTTCTCTCAACTCATCAATATCCTGATAAACATGAGTAAGCGTTAATACAAACGTAAAGAAAGCACAAATCTTATCCTCATCCTTTCTTATCTTAAACAGCAGTCTGCCTGCTTTTACCTTATCCAGAGAATACTTACCACCCTTAAAATCGCAAATGCTCCTGAAGCAGTTATACAACTTATTGGCGTTCATCTTCTTGGGAATATCATGCTCGGAAAAATCAATTTCAGCCTTATAGTCATCCTTCTGCTTTTTGGTGACATTGACTTCTATATTATCCAATACGCCTGCCTTGAAAAGATTAATAAGAACTTTCTGCACATGGTCTTTTAATGAATCCTCAGTAATGTCATCTTCCAAATAACTTTCTCTCCATTCCTTATGAGATTTCAGCACAGAGGATCCAATCTTATTGGTATAAGCAAAAAACTGATTATTATAGAGGTCTTCATAAAGACTTGCCCCATGCTTACCTTCTATTATGTTTGCGATATTCAGAAGTGCAGCACAAAGTTTTTTTAGTGTAGAATCTATGGCAAAATCAAGAACCTTATCATTAAATACATTATTATTCATCAGGTTATTGATGGTTGTCTTGAACTTATCTCTTTCCGTATAGGTAAGCCCATCGAATTGTTTTTTATTATTGTCATCAGATGAGGTTTCGGGAACCGGTGGCAACATATCTGCCATACTATTGGCAAATAAGGATTTGTCCATACTCAGCGACTCGTAGGTCAAAGAAGAAGCAAACTGATTGGTCTTAGATTTTGTTTCTATCCAAGTTTCCAGATTACTCCATTTCACGTAATCAACATCTCTATCAATATCGATGATTAGATTAGTTTTAAGTTTCTGCCCTATCTTTTCAAACATTTCGCTACTTTCAAACATAGCAATAAGTAACGATAGTTTATGAATAGTTCTATCGCCAGCACAATCCCCATAGCAGGTTTTATATTCCTCCATGAGCATTTCCAAATCCTTATAATATCTTGTCTTGTTTGCTGCCATATTATTCGTATAAAAAGCGTGGGCAAAAACCCATACGCAATCATCGCTCAGAGGCCGACCAAAGCCCTAACTTCAGATATACATACAAGTCTTGCCCACGTCGTAGATTTTAACTTCTACACACATGAGCGCCGCTTGTTGCCATCCTTGAAGTTAGCTTATCTTCTGTTGAAGTTTGGTCGTTTCTGAGCGATAAGATTTCATACTTGCTGACAACGCTTTCCGTGCACCTACCTATAGGGATAGGCTCCTGTTTCTATATCTTTTTCTTCCTTATATTATAAAGTTTATAAATCAATGAATCGTTCTACGAATCGTTTGAATTTTTCAATGACTGTTTTCTTTTTCTGTTCACGTTTATTGCCGGCACCAAAGATAGGCATCGGGGGCAGTACTGTTGTAATAGCCATTCCGCTCTCCTCAACGTAACCATCCTGCAGCGACTTGGTGATAAATTCACGGGTTTCCTCTTCTTTCAGTTTCTCTTCACTAATAATGGCTTCCAGTTCTTTTTCCATCTGCTGGCGAATGTAATTCTGCCATTCTTCATAAACATCTACATCCTTACCTTCCTTTACGACATGAAGGTAGCCTTCTATGAGGTCTTTCTTATCCCTCAACTTCGGACTTGATGTTATGCAACGGATAATATCCTTGATAAGCTCTGCATCTTCACAATTACTATCATGATACTTTTTCACAAGAGCCAAGATGTAAGGAATATCGATATCAAACTGGCGAATCAGTTCTATCTCAAATTCCAAATCATCCGTTCCGTCACCTCCATCTCCACCAGTATGTCCACCACCGCCACCTGTGGTTCCGCCTTTCACATCATCACAGAAGCTGAGGTACCATGACTGATAGTCTTGCCTGTCGCCTTCACTGATAATGCGGATTGCATTGCGCTCTTCCTGGGTTTCCGGATTAAACTGATCGAAGCTTATCAGAATATTAGTCTTCTTGACGAATTGCCCATACAACTTAATGAAGCCTATCTTTTGAGCCAACGAGATGGAAGGATTCAACTTGCAGAGCGGATATTCCTGCAGAAGATTCTTTGCCAGTTCCTTATATCCTGCCTGATGTTTCCCATCCTCTTCGTAGCCATTGTAATATTCCTCAAAGGTTCGCATCAGAATAATACTGTTGGCATTAGCGTCGCCGAAAAGACCGAAGCTCCTGTTGGTGGCTTCAATGAGATTGCGGAAACAAACGATGTTGCCACAATTCTTATAGGCATTCAGAATACGGTTGGTTCGACTGAACGCCTGCAGCAATCCATGCATTCGCAAGTTTTTGTCCACCCAGATCGTATTGAGGCATTTTGCGTCAAAGCCCGTCAGGAACATTCCTACCACAATGAGCAGATCTATTTCCTTATTCTTAGTGCGCTGGGAAAGGTCCTTGTAGTAGTTTTGGAACATTTCAGCACTCGTATTGTATGAGGTTCCAAAGATATGGTTGTACTTTGTTATGCAGGAATCCAGAAACTCCCTACTCGTAGAGTCCAGTCCCTTAATGCCTTCCGGGTCTTCTTCAATATTACCGTTACTGTCTTCCTCTGCCTCATTGACTGCCGAAGTAAAGATGGTTGCTATTCTTAGTTGTGGGGCTCCTGGCTCAGCCATCTGTCGCTCCAGCTCCTTATAGTATTCTATAGCCATTGGCACACTGTCGCAGGCAAGTATAGAGTTGAATCCCGTGGTGGAAACCTTCGCTTTCTTTTCTTCAACCTGATCTTCCTTCTTTTTCTTGTAGTTCTTTATCACCTCCTCCACATTGGTCAACACCGAGGCTGTCCACTGAACGGAGCGCTTGGTCTTTATATCGAAATGATCAAGAAGATATTTCACATTCAAAGCGATGCGCTTGGAGTCGAGATAGTTTGTATTCTCCACCTTCTTGCCATCTACCATAGCTGTCTGTGTGTGGTATTCTACATTGAATTTCAGCACATTCTTATCGTTGATGGCATTGATGATTGTATAAGTGTGGAGAGGCTTAGTATGGTTTCCCTTTTCGTCCAACTCTCCGCCAAACACATCTGCTGTAGTCATCATTTCGCCCTTTTTACCACTGGCATTTACTCCAAAAATCGGAGTGCCGGTAAAGCCAAACATGATGTACTTCTTGAAACTCTGCTTAATCTGTTTCTGCATGGCGCCAAACTGCGAGCGGTGGCACTCATCAAAGATGAAAACGAAAACCTGGTCAAGAACCTCCTGCTCTATCAGCTTTTTCCTCAAGAGGCTCGACAACTTCTGTATCGTGGTGATGATGATGTTCGAATCATCGCCACCGGCATTGAGCTGACCGAGCAATATTTTGCTGTTCACATTGCCATTGGCACAGTTAGGACAGAAACGATCGTATTCCTTCATCGTCTGATAGTCCAAATCCTGTCGGTCAACGATGAATACTACCTTATGCACTCCCTCTATATCGCTTGCAAGCTGAGCCGTCTTGAACGAGGTCAGGGTTTTGCCCGAACCGGTAGTGTGCCAAATGTAGCCTCCTGCCTTTCTAGAACCTTCCCAATGATGGTTCAAGGCAATCGTGATACGCTGGATAATACTCTCAGTAGCAGCTATCTGGTAAGGGCGCATCACCAGCAGTTCCTTATCTACATTGAACACACAATATTTTGTAAGAATTTCGAGCAGCGTACGTTTAACGAGGAAGGTCTTGGCAAAGTCCTCCAGGTCGCAGATAAGATTGTTTTCCCTATCGCTCCAGTAGCTGGTAAACTCAAACGAGTTGCTCTGAATTTTCTTTTTCTTCCCCTTCTGCTTGTCAGCTTCCTGCTCACGAGCATAGCGGGTGGTATTGCTGTAATATTTGGTTTCCGTGCCATTGCTGATGATAAACAGCTGAATGTAGTCAAACATTCCCTTGCCTGCCCAGAAACTTTCGCGAGCATAGCGGTTTATCTGATTAAAGGCTTCCCTGATGCTTACACCTCGGCGTTTCAGCTCAATATGAACGAGTGGCAGACCGTTAACCAGGATGGTTACATCATAGCGGTTGGCATGGGTTCCACCAGCGGGCACGTACTGGTTGATAACCTGCAGATTGTTCTTGAACACGTTATCTTTATGGATAAGATGAACATTGGTATTAATACCGTTGTCACGTTTTATTTCTACTGCTGTATTGTCCTTTTGAATCATGCCGGCCTTATCTTCCATCGTGAGCGTTTCGCTGGTTAAAATATCCAGCAGGCTTTGCCACTCTTTGTCAGAGTATTCAGTATCGTTTGCCTTGCCCAGCTGTATGCGCAGATTCTCCAGCAACTCTTTCTCATTGTGTATGGAAGGATATTCGTAACCTTGTCTTTGCAGCTGTTCGATAAGCCAGCGTTCAAGATCCTGCTCGCTTTGATAAGCATTACCATTCTTCCTTGATGACTCGTATTTTGCCACCACGGTACAATAGTCTTGCTCTGCTATGATTTTATAACTTTCTGCCATAACGTTATTAATAAAAAGAATTTATTCAAATGTCAGCAACTTTTCTCTGTAGTATTCATACTGCTTCTGGCGTAGCTCTATCATCTTCTCCAGCTTCGAGATGTAGGTCTCGAATGTGTCGAGGATGGAAGCGATTTGGCGCTGCTTCTCTTCTGATTGAATAGGAATATAAACTTTCTCCAATCCTTCAGCAGAGAAAGATGAAATCTTACCGCTTGAAACATATTTCTTCAGCTGTTGATGATAAATGTTCGAACGCAGATAATATGAAATATACATAGGTATTTGATGATGTTTAAGTATATAACATGCATCATGGACTGCAGCAGGTTCTTCTCCCATCCAAACGAGCCCAATACCTATATCATAATCATTTTCACCAGCACCAACTATAACAACATCCCCCTTATGCGCATATCGCATCTTTTTAGGAAAATCTCTTTCGAGAAATGTCTTAGCAGTTGCAGCCTTGGTTCCATAATATGTATACATATCTCCATAATGAATGCATGGTTGCCCCTCTGTACGAATATCATCACGAACAAATCGTTTGCCCCGAATTATAGGGCCTAGATCAGAAAATTGCACAACAGAATTCCCAGGAATGTCTGCTAACCTCATCATGCCATCAAAATCTCCGCCGTAAAACTTATCTATATAATACTCCATCTGCTTCTTCCTCATCTCTACTTCCTGCTTCATCTTGTCGATGAGCGAGGTGAAGGAATCAAGAATAGAGACTATCTCTTTTTGAATGTTGAGCGGAGGAAGAGGAATCTCTATATTTTTAATCCTTTCCAGATTCAAACTTGTTAATGCCCCTTGAGCACTATTTCTTAGCTGCAGATATTTTGTTGCCAGATAGAAATACAAAAACCTATAATCAAGTTGACTATTTGTTTCTAAAGCGCATACCGATTGATTGGCAGCCATTTCTGCCTCAATGGTTGCTACTTTAGCCACCGTAGCTCCGGTCATCGCCATTACAACACTTTTAGGTCGTATCAACTTTGCAGAAGAATTCTCAAGTCCTTCTTGGCTGATATTTCTTTCAGATCTGAAGATTCTGTTAAAGTCTATCTCACCAGAACGAATCCAAGGAATATTTCCGTCATAATACTGCTCTTTAGACGTTAAAGGTGTACCGCCAGAGAAAATTGCAGAGCAACAATCTTTCAGCTTTACCCTTTTCACGTTTTTATATTCCTGCAGTCTTATCATTTCATTAATCCGATTCATAGTTCTTTAATCATTTCATCCAACTCAACAGAGCGATTTCTTACATCCTTGCTCAACGCTTCAATCCCTTCATTCAACGCCACAATATCAATCACTTCCCTTTTATCTTCTTTCTCTACATAAGAAGAAACTGAGAGATTAGCGCCATTGGCAAGAACTTCATCGTTGCTAACAAGCTTGGTAAAATACAGTTCTTCCTTGCGCTCCTGATAAGCATTTACTATTCTGTTTTGGTTTTCATCCTCCAGCTTATTCTTATCGCCCTTCTTCTCACATTCTCCAGAAGCATCAACAAACAAGATATTATTATCTTTCTTGTTCTTCTTGATGACAATGATGCAAGTGGCAATGCCTACGCCAAAGAAAAGATTGGCAGGAAGCTGAATCACCGTATCCACAAAATTGTTCTTAATCAGATATTCGCGGATTTTCTTCTCAGCTCCACCACGATAAAGCACACCTGGGAACTCTACAATGGCACAAGTACCAGTCTCGCTAAGATGGTAGAGCATGTGCATCGTAAAGGCTAGGTCTGACCTCTGTATAGGAGCCAGCACACCAGCAGGACTGTATCGTACATCATTAATCAGAATCGTGTTATTCTTTCCCTCCCAACTCTTGGAGTATGGTGGATTGCTCACGATAGCATCAAACTTCATTCCAAGATGATGAGGAGTAGTAAGCGTGTTGCCCAACTGAATATCAAACTTGGCATAGTTCACATTATGCAGGAACATATTGATGCGACAGAGATTATAGGTTGTAGGATTGATTTCCTGACCATAAAACTCAATATCCGAAGCTTTTTCACCAACATATTTCACAAACTTCATCAGCAAGGAACCCGAACCGCAGGCTGGGTCGTAAACCTTCTGTATATTCGGATTGTTGCAGCAGGCAATGCGGGCAAGCACTTCACTCACCTCCTGTGGCGTAAAATATTCACCACCACTTTTACCAGCCTTCGATGCATACATCTGCATCAGATATTCGTAGGTGTCGCCTACTGTATCAATACTGTTGTCTGTAAACGTCTTGCTGAGCTGCATATCCCGCACCTTGATCAACACCTTGGAAATACACTTGTTACGCATTTCTACAGAGTTGCCTATACGAGAGCTGTCGATGATGAAATCAGAGAAAAGTCCTTTTACCTGCTCCTCGCTATCAGTACCGGCAGCACTGGCCTCAATAGAACGGAACACTTGGGCTAGCGTTTCATTGAGGTTGACATTCTTTTCAGGTGAAGCAGCTACTCTCTGAAACAATTGACTAGGCAGAATAAAGAAGCCCTTTTCCTGCACCATCATTTCGCGAGCCTCCTTTGCTTCTTCATCTTTCATTTTAGCATAATCAAAATCCTTGATTCCGGCAGCAGCCTGCAAATTATTAATGTAGTCGGTAAGGTTTTCTGAGATGTAACGATAGAATATGGCACCCAAGACATAAGCCTTGAATTCCCATCCATCAACAGCACCTCTTAATTCCTCTGCAATACTCCAAATCGTTTTATGAAGTTCTTCTCGTTCTTTATTGTATGTTCCCATAATAAATATGTTTAGTTTTCTAAGAGCACAAGCTTCCAGTCCTCATTCTGCAGAACGAGGGTTCCGTTTGTGTCCGTAATGGTGAATATCTGATTATCTATCTGTATTTTGTTCTCCTTTATTAAATAGGTGTAGTTACCGCAAGCAACGTTTTCGGTGGTTGTTTGGGTAATTTTACCGTTTGAATCGAATTGGTTCACTTCCTTCGTTTCGGAGAAATAAATAGCGTCTGAGGTGAAACGGCAGAACAATGGAACCTCATTTACGTCGATAAAGAGGCTTCCAACGCGCTGATAAACTGCCGAAATCTGCCAATTATGGGCTAAAAATGTGGTTTCGTAATCAAAAACCTTCTCTTTTTCCGTTTCTTCGTCGCTAGAACAGGCGGTGGAAGAAAGCATAAAAAAAGCGACTATTATCATATAAAAATAAGATAATATTCGCCTGCAAGTAAGTACATGAAGAGATTGAGTTAACTTTGCATGAGCAAAATTACCCCCCCCCTTTAAAACGCTGTGTATCAGCTTGTTATAGCATTCTATCATATCACAAATCTTTTGTAGTATCTAGCTTTGCACTATTGCTACGTTAATATTTTATATTCTTACAGGCAAAGATAATAAATCTTTTGGAACTCTCCTAATTTTATCACGTTATTTAACGGAAAAAAAGAGAAAAGCGAAAAAAAAGAGGCTAAGAGTTCTTTTTAAAGCAATTTTTCGAGAGAAAATGAGAGAAAAGTAAAGTGATAACAACTCAAAAAGAGTGGCGATATATATATTTTTTAAAGAATTTAGTAAAAAAGCACGACACATTTATATAGTACATTTCAGAACAGACAGGATTGTGATACTAATTTTATAACCCTTTACGAATAAAATAAATGATACAATAAAGAGAATCTAACAACCAATATATCAAGCTTTTATACAACATACACATACACTACATCTCATTTCATTCTACCTCATAATCCGGTCATTAATGCCCGGTCATTTTCGGTCATTAAGGTTTTCGGGGGCGAAAAAAGAGCTATAATATATATTAAAATGTTTTAATATATATTATAGGGTCTAAATGACCGGAAGTGATTTTTCTTAATGACCGATAATGACCGGTCACTAATGACCGGATGCAGCCCGTTTCCACTACTCTCCTCAATTGCTTTCGAAATGCTCCATTTCACAAGATTCCGGAAAACTGATTTCAAGTTGCCGGAAAAGTATTGCTTCCTACAGCACTTTTTCGTACCTTTGCACCAGCAATCGAAAGAAAGCTCTTTTGTACCTAAAGGCGGTCATAAATGAAGACCGAGACAGGGAACAAATGATGGCAGGCGCCGGTCATCAATGAAGACCCTGAAAAGGACAAGAAAAAGGCATCTGGGAAATTGTGATTAAATAAACACTTTAACACACACATAGTATGATTAATTACAGCATCGTAATGCGTAGCGTGAACGCAAATCTTCTGGAAATCAACCAGGCTAAGTCACGCATCAACCAGGCGAAGAAGGAGGGTAAGACTCCTGACCCTAAGGACCTGGAACTCGTAAAGACCGAGAAGCAGAACGCTTTCGCCATCTCGCAGTACACCGACATCATGACCATCGAGAAGTTTGCCAAGCACATCACTTCACATGGTAGTGTTTATTCGAGAGCCGACATCAGCGCCATCCTCTACATCGCCGTAGACTGCATGCGTGAGATGTTGCTTGAGGGCAAGAAAATCCGTCTGGGCGACCTCGGTGATTTCTCTCTCCTTCTCACCTCAAAGGGTGCCGAGGATGCCGACAAGTTCACCTCGCAGAACATCACCGGTGTGAAGGTTCAGTGGGAGCCTGGTCAGGAGTTCAAGAACCTTCGCGATGACGCCGAGTTCAACCTCGTAGCCAGCCGCAGTGCTCAGGCAGCCGTTATCAAGGCGATTAAGGAGGGTAAGACCAACGTTGACCTCAACGCCCCAACCACTCCGGATAATACGCCAGGCGGTTCTACCCCAGGTGGTTCAAACACCGGTCAGACGGGCAGCGATGGCCAAGGCTCTGAATCAGGCGGCGGCACTACCGGCAAGGACGATACTGGCGACGGCCTTGAATAGCCCCCAAAGGATAGACTGGCTAGGGTGCTAGCCCCTAGCCCAGCCTATCCGCCCCCACAAAGTCAACATTTAACACTTAACATTTAAAAAAGTAAACATTAAACACTAAGAAAGATGAAAACGAACTCTTGGAAAACAATTCTTCAGATAGCCATCAGCATTCTGACCGCTATCGCTACTACGCTCGGAGTAACGAGCTGCATGGGATAAAGAACATGGAGTCCACCTTATTAGAATAAGCAGACTCAATCATAAAAATGAAAATCGACCGCTCACCTCAATATGGGGAGAGCGGTCTTTTTTTGTTTCTACCTAAAATCCGGTCATTAAGGTCACGGTCATTTTCGGTCATTAAGGATTTTTGTGGTATATAAATTGCGAATACACTGTGTGCGCAATTAAATTTGTCGCTATGCGCTTTTTAGATATATTCATTGTTTTTGCACGTAATAACCTTATGTATATTATGTGCAAAGTCGGTGATTACATTCTGAAAACCAATAATATAGACGAAGCAAACACCCCAGACATACGCCCAGAAACGCAGTACATAGAAAACTGATGATGGCACAGCTAATGATCAAAAAAATAAAAGTATACTGAAAGTGAGGTTTAAAGTGAGGTTAAGAATGAGGCAATGTGAGGTTAAGAATGAGGCAATGTGAGGTTAAGAATGAGAAATGTGAGGTTAAGATGAGAAATGTGAGGTTAAGATGAGGTAAAGTGAGGTTAAGATGGAGTAAAGTGAGGTTAAGATGGAGAAAAGTGAGGTAAAGAGTGAGGTAAAGAGAAATTATGTAATGGCACTCAAGATGGCACTCAAAGTGGCACCCAAGATGATACTGAAGGTGATACTCAAATGATACCCAAGAATAAATTACTGCCATCCAGTACAATTCAGTATCTTCCTAAAACAAAATTAGGGAGTTTACTCATCACGAGCAAACTCCCCATGGTGTATGAGAGAAGAATTTTAGTGCTTTTCTCAAAAGCTACGTTCAGTATATATTATGTATATATGTGTACATGTATTCACGTATTCATGAATACACGTTTTAGCCTATTTCAGCAAGACAACGGTTGTGAAACGGTTTGCCTCATTCGCCGCATATTTGTCTATACCACCTAAGTTATAGGCTTTAATCTGGCTTTTATCTACACCTCGCTTGATGAGAGCCTTGGCTATAAACTTGGCACGGCGTTTACCCAAATCCTAGTTGCCAGACTGAGTGCCAGTAGCACTTATATAATGTATATACTTTTCGTTTAGTACTCATAATCGCTTAATTCAAGTTTGATGATTCCGAAGGATGCTTTCTCTATAATGTATTCGACATCATGCCGGGTGAGAGTGCCCTTCTCTACTCTACCCTTGGCGCTTGGATCTTTTTTACAAAGAGCTGCCAGACCCTGGTTCAAGTCGTATTCATTGATTTTCCAGGTTCGCTTCTTTCTGAAAGAGTAATGATCCCTGTAACTCTGGAGCGAGAGTCCCTTGTAAAACAGGGGCTTCAATACCCCATCGTGCAGGATTCTCATCTCTACCAGCTGTTCCGTATCTTTAACTATTATCCATGTTCTGTATCTTTGTATGATGTCTGCAATCAGGTAATACGTCTTCTTGTTCATCTAGAGACCGCAGTTGAAATCATTCATGATCTGTACGTGTTCTCGCTTTGCCTTGAACGTGCCACGACGCTCGTGCAGCCGTAGGTCTTCGAAAAGATCTGCCGACATGAGTTCGATGGAGTTGTAAATCGTCACATTCAACTCGTGGATGAGTCCATCGGCGGAAGTCTTGCAGTTGATCTTGAACATCCTTTCGGTGACCGGATAGCAGTAGGCGCAGCATTCATGTCCGAACACCGTATGGACTGATGGTTCCAGATGGTAGAGAATGGCAAGGTCGGCATTCATTTCGAACATATCAATCACCTTATCTATTGGCTGTGGGATATGAACTTCGTAGGGAAGAATGGCATAATCTTCGTATGCCTTTATCTCGCCAATCCAATAATTGTCAATCAGCTCTGGCAACAGCATGGGGCCGGATGCCTTGAATTTATAGATAGCTTCCTGTAACATGATAATGAAAGATTAGAGGGTTGATATGTAAAGACGCATCAGCTGGGCTGGAATCTTGTTGGACACTTCCTTGTTGACAAGGTGCTTGCCTTCAAGTCTTGTGATGATGGCAGGATAATCCTTGGCGATGTCCGTCATCAGCTGAGCCTGCTCCGGGGTGAGCATGGCAATGGCCAGCGCATCCATCGAGAGATAAGGCTGCAATATCATCCAGAGATAGGCATTGGCTTGGATGGCATCTTTGATTTTTCCTCGCTTCAAAGCGTCACGGCAAACCTGGGCGTTGAGAATCAGACGGCGGTCTATTCGCATCGACATGAGAACGAGAGTCTCAGATGCTGGCAACTTGTTTCTGGAAGCGGACTTGTAGATGGCAGAGCAGATGTCTGCCGTATGGTTCGTGATTTCCGTCATTCCGATGGATGAGCATTCATCGATATGAGCGAGGAACGTGCGGAAATGGCGATCTTCCTCATGCAGGAACGCCACGAGTTCCTTTCTTGACTTGATGCAATGCGACTTGGTGCTCAAAAGGAACTTAGAGTAGTTGGCCAAGGCTCTGCGAACTTCCAGGTCATAGGCAGGCGATTGATCCAAGGTAGCAAAGAACTTGATGGCATTTTCCTTCAGAGAGCCGAGTTCCTTGTTGTCCTTATATAAAGAGGTGTGG
>ERZ1026852.894-NODE-894-length-17192-cov-3.978176_pt1 | contig 17192 bp, 24 predicted proteins | sample MGYA00380156_ERZ1026852 | MGnify/ENA primary metagenome ERZ1026852 (study PRJEB33269, sample SAMEA4719792) | human gut metagenome | biome: human-associated habitat; feature: organic feature; material: feces | place: Cameroon | collected 2013-10 ...
CTTGTAGGATTCTGTACATTCGGCGCAAAATGGTTTGGTGGCTATCCGAGAGGTTTCAAGGCAGATGGCGTAACGCCAAGAGATATTACTAACGAGGCTATCAGAAATATCAAGAAACAAGCCCCCAAGTTAAAAGGAATATTTTTTGTATGTGGCGATTTCTGGAAATTGGATGTGGATCATATGGTCATTTATTGTGACCCTCCATACCGCGATACAACAAAATATGCAACAAGCGATTTTGACTATGATAAATTCTATGCTTGGTGTAAAAAAATGGCTAAGACTAATATCGTTCTGATTAGTGAATATTGGATGCCAGATGATGGATTTGAATGTATCTGGGAAGGCAAGTTGAAGTGCACACTGGATAAATCAAGTCGTACCGATAAAACAGAAAAATTGTATAGATGTATTTCATGCAAACAGTAAAATTAACCCCAATGCGCATGATATTCAATAATCCTGAATCCAATTTCTCAATTATATCATGCCGCACTAAGGATGAATCAATAGAACGTCACCCTCAATATAGCACAATCAGCTTAAAAGGGACTGGAATTGCTGATCTAAAAATGGGGCAATCTATTGATTGTATTATAGAGCCATGCGTGGAAGACAAATATAAATATAGCTATAAATTCATTGGCTTTGCTGGATTTGTAGCTAAAGATGGCAAATTCAACTTGACTGAAAAAGCCGAATTACAGACGCTACGCAACTTAATGACCAATGGGCAAGCTGAATCATGTCATGTCGCATATCCTCATTTTGTCAGTATGGTACTGAATGGCGAAGAAGCCAAGTTGGACTATAAAAAAATTCGTGGTGTAGGCAAGGTGCTATTACCCAGATATATTGATAAAATCAAGACGATCAACAAGCGCGTTGAATTTATGGGTGAAACATATGCTTGGGGCATTGAGCATGATGAGGACATAAACAAAATCGCCGCAACATATAAAAATGTATATGGATTTAGCAAGGATATAAACACAAATCCATATGCTGTTATGATTAACTTGCTTGAATGGTCATTTGACAGGGCTGATAGAGCTATAACTAAGAAAACAGCGAAATGGCTGGATAGCTATGAACGATGTGAGGCGGCTACTATCTATGCCCTAAAGCATAATGAGCTGGACGGCAACACAAGGATGCAAGCTAAGGTGCTGTTTGATGTTGCCAAGCGCAAAGCCCCTCAATGCGTTCATCATCTCCTTGATGTTGTGACGAAAGCGACGCAAGTACACTATGACGCTCATAGTCAAAATACAGCTCTACAAGCCACATATAGCGCCGAACAGCATATTGCTGATGTCATCAAGAAAAAAATAGCCAATCCACATTATTATCCTATGGATTGGCAGAAGTTTACAAGTGTAGACGGCTTAGAGCTGACTGATGAACAGGCGCAGATTCTTGAGATGGCTTGTAAGCAGGATGTGATGATGCTGACTGGCTCGGCTGGTTGTGTCGATTGTGATACTGAATTTTTTACCGACACTGGTTGGAAGCGAATTGCTGATTATCAAGACGGTGATATGGTGCTTCAGTACGACGAGGACGGAACGGCAGAACTCGTAAGTCCTATTGCTTATATCAAGAAACCATGTGATACGATGTGGCATATGGAAACAAAGTATGGCATTGATATGACTGTATGTGACGAACATAGGATTATCTATTGGTCGCAAAAAGGATTCCAACACGAGTGTAAAATCCAAGATATTATAGACAAACAAAAAAGTAGTGGATGGACAGGTAAATTTGCTACAACATTTGGATACAACGGAATTGGTATCGATTTGACCGATGAGCAAATTCGTGTCATGTGTGCGGTGATATGCGACGGTTCATTCCACTCTCGTATGCCAAGCTCAAAAAAATGCCGTTTTCACATTAAGAAAGACCGTAAAAAGGAACGTTTGCGAAAATTATTTTCTGAAGCTAATATTGAACACACAGAGGTACAATCTGCCGCTGAAGGATATATAGATTTCTACATCCAAGCCCCTATCAGAACCAAGATATTCGATAATATGTGGTATCAATGTAATTCACATCAGCTACAAGTCATCTGCGATGAGATTGTTTTTTGGGATGGCTCTGTAAATATCAGTAAAGGCGGGGTTGAACGAAAGAGATTTTCTGCGAACGTCAAAGAAAATGCCGATTTCGTCCAGTTTGCTTTTACTGCTTGTGGTTATAGAGCCTCAATTTCATCAAGAAATAGAAGCGGGCAGAAATATTTTACTTGCGGTAAGTGGTATACTAGAAAAAGCGTTGAGTACGATATAATCATCACTTCGCGTAATATGGTTGGTATTTGTTGCGATAACAGACAAAGCCATAAAAAAACAATGCCGATTCAAGTTCCAACAACAGATGGATACAAGTATTGTTTTACTGTTCCTTCGCATATGCTTGTTCTGAGGCGTAATGGTAATATTTTTATCACCGGTAACTGTGGTAAAACGGCTGCTACAAAAGCTGTAGTTGAGATGCTAGAAGCCAATAATTATACTTATACCCTATTATCCCCGACAGGGATAGCTAGCAAACGCCTAAGAGAAGCAACAGGGCGTGAAGCAAGTACGATTCATATGTTCTTGGCTTGTGATGGTAATCTAGGTGATTATGTGCTAATTGATGAGATGGGCATGGTTAGCGTTCATTTGCTATCAATGCTATTTGATAAGGTAACAGATACTACCAAAATTATCTTCATTGCTGACCCATCTCAGCTTGCATCTATTGCTTGCGGCAATATTGTCGAGGATATGCTTGATAGCGGCATAGTGCCTGTATGCAATTTGACTAAGGTGTTCAGATATAATACATCTGGCATTATTACCATAACTACTGATGTACGAAATGGAGCAAACGACCATCTGACAGATACTTTCACAGATTATAAGTTCGTTGAAACTGATACATTGGTAATCAAGCAAATTGAGCAAGAATACGCGCGGCTATTAGCAGATGGATATAGTAAGGATGATGTACTGATTCTGTCACCATTCAATAAGGGCGAGGTTGGCTCATTGGCTATTAATGCGGCGATTCAAGCCAAATTCAATCCAAATGAATTAAGCAAGGTTGGACATACCGTCAATAATACGCCTATCTATTTCAAAGTAGGCGATAAGGTAATCAATAAAAAGAATGAATATGCTATGCCGCTTGTTGATGATGATACGGCTTTTGTAGCCAATGGTGATATTGGCACAGTGATGGAAATTGTGCCTGATGAAAAAGAGCCGTATATGATTGTGCAATATGGTTGCGGAGATTGCATTGTCGATAAAGCGCATATCAAGAACACGCTACTTAGCTATTGTTGCTCTATTCATTCAGTGCAGGGTAGCCAAGCAAAGGCTGTGATTGTGGTAATTGATAGAAGCCATGCTAATCTCTTGTCGCGTAACTTGATATACACCTCAGTATCACGAGCACAAGATAAATTGGTGTTGATTGGAGACGAGGCGGCTATTCAAGAGGGATTAAAGGTGCAAGAAGAAAAGGAAAGGAATACGGCATTACGCGAAATGTTGCTTGACAAATTAACTGAATCGTGATAATATATATGACAAGGAGGTGATGTAATTGAAAATGGATAGAGATCAATTTAAGAAAATCATTGATGCTTATTACGCTCAATCGCCGCCTACTAAATTTGTACTAGCAGTAGATTTTGACCATACATTATGTTATAGTTCATATCCACTATGTGGCGAAGAAACACCAATTGCGGCATTTATCCGTTCTGTACAGGATATGGATGTGATTATCATTATCGCTACTTGTCGTGAAGGTAAATCTGCTGAAGTAGCCAAAGAGTGGCTAAGAGAGCATAATATCCGTTGGGATTATTTTAATGAAAATGATCCGGCGCGAATTGAGCTGTATAAGGATTGCCGCAAGATATATTGTGATATGTTGATTGATGATACGGCATATTGCTTTAATATGAATGATTTTGAATAAAGGAGGAAGATGATTATTGTTTGTTGAAGAATGGTTAGGCAAAGAAAATCAGCTTGGTATTGACATCTGGAAAAAGAAATATCAGCGTAATGGGGAATCTTTTGAAGATTGGCTTGAGCGTGTGAGTGGTGGAGACGCAGATGTAGCAGAGCTTATTGCTGATAAGAAATTCTTATTTGGTGGGCGCATCTTGAGCAATCGCGGTATTGATGATGAAAAGGTAACATATAGCAATTGCTATGTTATTTCACCGCCAGAAGATAACATCGAGTCAATTTATGATACCGCTAAAAAGCTGGCTAGAACTTACTCATATGGTGGAGGTTGCGGCATCAGTATCAGCAAACTTGCTCCATATGGTGCAAAAGTAAATAATCAGGCTAAATCCACATCTGGCGCAGTCAGCTTCATGGACACATTTAGTCAAGTAACAGAGCAAATTGGGCAGAATGGTAGGCGTGGTGCATTGATGATTAGCATTGATTGTACCCATCCAGACCTAGAAAAATTCATTACGGTCAAATCCGACTTGAACAAAGTAACATCCGCTAATATCTCAGTACAAGTCTCTAATCGCTTCATGGTGGCAGTTAAGAATGATGAGGATTGGGAATTATACTATAAGCGCGATGAAACCGGTGAAGAAATTAAGAAAACAGTAAAAGCGCGAGATATTTTTGACCTGTTATGCCGTAATAATTGGGATTATGCTGAACCGGGTATTCTTTATTGGGATAGAATTACCAACTGGAATTTGGTAAGTAATGATAAAGATTTTGAATATGCTGGTGTAAATCCGTTAGCCATATAAACGTGCGGATGTAAAACCCTCTCTGATTGACTTGGACGGGCAGTACAGCCCTACAGGGCGCAAGCGTAATTGCAGCGTGAACGACTGAGCGAGAGGGACGTTAATAAAACGTATGCGACAGTCTAGCGCACGATGTGAAATGTACTTGATACACATTGTGTGAGGCGCAGAAGAACCACTACCAGCAGGAGGTTCATGCTTACTTGGTGCAATCAACCTAGCTGCATTTGCCGATAACGGCAAATTTGATTGGGATGATTTTAACAGAACTGTAAATATTGCCGTTAAAGCGCTAAATAATGTGCTTGATGAAGGGCTTGAACGTCATCCACTAGCTGAACAGCGCAAGACGGTTAGGGATTGGAGACAGATTGGGATTGGCATCATGGGTCTAGCCGATATGCTCATCAAGTTAGGTATTGAATACGGCTCACCTGAATCTATTGCTTTGTGTGATAGCATTGGTTATTCTATGGCTCGTAATGCTATTGTAGCTAGTGCTGATATTGCTGGCTATGCTGGTTGCTATGACAAGTATAATGAACGGTATGTGACAACATCCCCATTCTTTACTGAGCATATCAAGCCAGATGATGAAGAAGCATGGTCGTTTGTAAAAACAAATGGACTACGAAATAGTCAACTACTAACCATCGCGCCAACCGGCTCTATCAGCACCATGATTGGCGTATCTGGCGGTATTGAGCCAATCTTTGCTAACTACTATGAGCGTACAACAAAATCCCTGCATGGGCATGATGAGGTGTATAAGGTATATACACCAATCGTCAAGAAATATATGGACGATCATAATATTAAAGACGAACTTGGCTTACCATCTTATTTTGTCACATCTGCTACTATTCCTATCAAGAGGCGCATTGATATGCAGTCAGTGTGGCAGAAACATATTGATGCAAGTATTAGCTCTACTGTAAATTTACCAAATGAGGCAACAGTAGATGATGTGAAAGACCTATATATGTATGCTTGGGAAAAGCATCTAAAGGGTATTACAGTATATCGTGCTGGATGCAAAAGAGCTGGTATTCTTAATGTTGAGCAAAAGAAAGACAATAAGTCTGAGCAAATCGAACACTCTCTACCATCACTACTACCTCGCGGAACAATTATTGAGTGTAGCAATGACTTAATTGGGAAGAAAAGAAAGATAAACTCTGGGTGCGGCTCGATTCATGTTCTTGCATTTTTTGACCCAATGGATGGAAGCCTTCAAGAAGTATATTTTAATAAAGGCTCTACCGGTGGTTGCGGAAATTCTTTGGTAGGACTTAGTAGAATGATTAGTTTGTTGTGCCGTGCTGGTGTAGATATTATTGCCATTAAAGACCAGCTTGATTCAACTGGTGTATGCCCATCTTATGCAACTCGCAAAGCAACCCATCATGATACAAGTAAGGGATCATGTTGCCCTATGGCTATTGGTAATGCTCTAGTAGATATGTATAATGAGATGCAAGGTGAGCTAGATGATAAAGAGGAGGATGATAAGCCAGTTGAACAGAAACAAACTAAGGCGATTACCGCAATTCCGTCAACAGAGCTATGCCCTGAATGTGGCGAACCGCTAGTGCATATTGGTGGTTGTGTTTCATGCCCCAACTGTGCTTGGACAAAATGTGAGTAAATAAAAAAAATAATCCTTGACAACCTTCGTTTTGTATGATAATATGTAAATACAATAAATCAAACGGAGGTTGTCAAGGATGTTTAGAAAAGGAAAATATATCGAATCAACTTCAGGAGTAGTCGGATATATTACAAAAATTGTTGATGGATTTCCAGTGTACAAGGTATTATTTCCTAAAGAGTTTTATGGATTGACATGTAGAGTGTTTGATAAAAAATATTATAATGTGATTGGTTAAGAAAGAAGGTGAAGAAATGGTATATTTAGACTACGCTTCTACTTGTCCTGAAGTCAAAGTAAAAAAAAGATGGATGTTAAATTCTAATCAGCAATACGCAAAAAATGAGTCAGCAGCATTAAAAGATTTTGAAAACACAATTCGTGCCAAGCTAAATTTAAACGACGGAAACCTTTTGTTCTGTCATGATGTCACCACATTGTTGGAACAATTGAATTATAAGATGCGTTTTTTGCGATACACGAATTTAGTTAGTTGCTTTGAGCATGAATCAATCATGAATGTATCGCATGGTGTATTTAATGACGCAACAGATTTGCTTGCTCAATTGGAGCGTTTGCAAGAAAAAGATTGGTACGACCAGATTTTTGTATATCAAATGCTTACAAATAATATCACTGGGCGCGTATATGACGTAGAATCTATTGGAAATATTTGCAAGGAATACGGCGCGTTTTGTTGCTGTGATATTACAGCGGCTATTGGACACAATAAGATTCCAGAAAATATTTCAAAATATTGTGATATGGTTTTTGCATCGGCTCATAAATTTGGTGCTAGACCAGGTATTGGATTTGTCTGGGTGTCCAATTCGTTGAAAAAATACTTGCCTACATTTTTCTTAGGCGGAACAAAAGACTTGAATGGAATTGAGCAATTGACAAAAGCACTGTGTAGATCAGTAGATAACTTAAACGAATTGCATTTTGATGATTTGTCTAGGTTTTTACAAAAGCAACTTTATAAAAATTCATTGACCTCATATATTGTAGATTCTCAGCACGAGAAAACAAACGCCATCAATTCTATCTTGTTGTTTGATATCAACGCAGATTCTTTACAATCCTACTTAGCATCTAAAAAAATCTATGTGTCTGTAGGTCATAGCGCGTGTGCAGATGACAAAGACTATAGAGTGCTAGTTGCTTGTAATATTCCATTGGAATACGCGACAAACGTGATTCGAGTCTCATTCTCTAATACAACGACAAAGCGAGATATCAAAAAATTGGTAAAACATATTCGTAAGTATAAATCTTTATATGCCGGGTGAACAATATGGAATATAAAAAATATTTAAAAATCTTTTTAGATTCTGTTCAGCAAAAATTAAATGGGAAAATAACCATCTACAATAACTCCATTGTCTTTATGTCTAATAAATACAAATGGGTTTATAGATGGTCTAACAACAATCTCATAGAGAAATACAATAATATGGTAGACGTAAACGATACGGTTAAAGAGTACATCGAAATTGTATCTGAGCAATGGCAACGCATGTTGTTTAGATAGGGAGGGTGCCAACAAATGAACAAAAGAAATGCAATTATTGTTGAAGAAAATTTCTGGTGGCAAGGTGATCTTGACTGGTTTGAGGATAACAACATTGACATTTATTACGCATCTAAGTTCCATTGGAACAATAAGCCTCGTCATTGTCAATACGGAAAAGTCATTGAATGGCACAAAAACAAATCCGGAGAAACGATCTATCTAATTGATTGTGGCAGATATTGCTACCTAATGAAAAGAAAGGGGCTGAGATTTGTATAATATGATTTATGAAATTATTGATGCCTTAACATCGTATTATAACAAATTGGGCGACGAAGAAACATTAGGCAGATGTTTTGCGTATATGAAAAAATATTTTTCATTGGACGATGTTTACATTTTAGATCGAGAGCTTGACCGTAGATACTGCTGTAGAAAATGCGGCAAAAAGCTAGATTCGTATCACTACAAAGAGAGATATGGCGACGTTGTATTAGATTGCGTTGGTTATGCTTGCCACGATTGTGATATAGATTTTGGAAACGATACCGGAGAATGACTATGGGGACGATTAGATTTTACGATGATATGTTAGGGAACGAACAACTTATCTGTTCATGCTCTGAAGAAGATTTTATCGCATATCCAAATATTGGAGATATGGTGTCGTTGCCACTAGACGTTTCCATTGAAACGCAAGATGTTTATGTCGTAAAGCAAAAATACATCGAAAAGGATGCTGTGTCATATTTTTGTAAACTATATAGTTGGGAGGATTGAGTAGATGGAATTTCTGCTAAGATATTTTATTGACGATAATACAGATTGTACAGGACATGTATGGACATATACTGATGCCGCACACATGATTATTCCTCGTATTGGTGAACGTGTGTGGATTGATGACACCTGTGTGGAGGTTGATATGGTCACATATTCGCCAAATCGTTACGATGACGACAAGCTATATATAGTAGATATTGAATGTCATGATATCACAGAGGATGTTATGGCTGAATGTGATAAGGAGGACTACTAATTGCCTAATGTATCTAATGTTCGTGTATATGGACTAGATGATTCTATTAGAGCAGCTAAATATCCAAAGGCGGTTGAGCTTGACGGCTTGACCGCCGAACTTACCAAGGGTATTTTGGCTTGCTTGAATTGTCCAACAGGCGAAGGACATGATAATGCTCTGAATGGTATTATTGTTCAGTTTGACTTGACATTCAGTCAAAAGGCATGGGTAGAATTGCAAAGATACCACTTCATGGATTTCGTTTCATCTTGTTCCACAATGCACAAATTACAGAATATGAAACCAAAGGATTGCTGTAATCGTTATGTAGATCCCAGAGCGATTGATATTCTACAGGAAAAGATCAACCACTATAATTGGCTAGTTGCTATGGATAAAAAGCCAGAATATAATATCAATCCAGATGAAATAAAAGAATCGCGACTTGAGATGCTATATAATATCCCTAGCGGTTTTGAGCTTACAGCTGCAATGACCACTAATTATAGACAGCTCAAAACAATTTATCAGCAACGTCGTAATCACGCTCTTCCTGACTGGCAAATGTTTTGTGATTTTTGTGAGGGCTTGCCTAGATTCTTAGAACTAACACAGAGAGGATAATAGAATGCTAGACATTAAAATTGTATATCATGATAAAAATATGCCAAAATTAAAAAGTGTCGATATCGGAGATTGGATTGATTTAAGAGCTAGAGTTGGCGGGTATTTTATGGCTGGCGATTTTGCCTTAGTTGATCTAGGTGTATCTATGAAACTACCAGATGGTTATGAAGCGCACGTTGCTCCAAGATCGTCAACTTTTAAAAATTGGGGCATCATTCAAACAAATTCCGTTGGCATTATAGACAACTCGTATTCTGGAACAAATGATGTATGGAAAATGCCATGCTATTTTACAAGAAATACAAGAATCAATCCTGGTGATAGAATTTGTCAATTTAGACTTGTCAAGAAAATGGAAACGCCAACATTTACAGAGGTTGATAAGTTGGATGATGTAGACAGAGGTGGATTTGGAATTACAGGGGTTTAACCATGATTCTACCACGACTATGTATCAATGGTAGCAGATACCGTGTAGAGCTGTATTATCCAGAAGAACCAGACGAAGCGATTAGTGTTTTTTCTGGTTCATCTAAATCAATGTGTGAGACATTTATAAATCTTTTATATATGGCGTTAGAGAATTACGACGAAGGATATTGCGCAGCTATAAACGATAACGAGTAAAAAAATGGGGAACATGGTAGACATAATAATCTATCCAATGTTCCCCATTTTTACTAGATGTTTAGATCGTACATCCAAACAACACCGTCTTTTATTTTAAAAATATTTCTTTATTCCCCACCTTTAACAAAAGCTGTAATGTCGAGCTTCCAACTAACCAGATCATCGTTAGTCACAAACCATTTATTTTTTCCATTACTAGCATCATATATATATCCAAAGGATACATCACTTCCGTTCCAAGCGGGTGGAGCGTAAACAGTATACTCGTTCTCTACAAACGTACCGGGACCAAATGTAACAATGCACCATGTCGGATTTCTTGCTTTATACATTTCTCGAGGTGTTTTATCTGCTGTAAATGTAGGCGTTAAAGTTTTCATGTCAATAGCAGAAATATAAATATGTAATGTTGTTACGCCGCTATCTCCGCCCCCCCCCATCAGCACTAACAGTTCTAGTAACAGGATCAACAGTTAATCCATCACCAGCATAAAATGCACCACCAGGCACTTTTATTTTACTAGATACTTGACTAGACATATTACATTACCTCCTATATAGTTAAGCAGATGCTTGCATTACAATTTTGAACGTCTGATCGCCTGTATTCTTGACTTGTTTAGCTTCAGTAGTATATCCTGTCTTGGTAGCTGTGACAGTATATGTATCGCCAATTCCCTTTAGTAGGAATTGCTTGGTATTGCCACTAACTGGGTCAACCACTTCACCATCAACATCAGTCACAGTGATGATAGCGTCCTTTGGCGTTACATCAACAGTAAGTAGGAATCCCTCTTGTAGTGTAACAGCGCCCTTAACTACCTTGAAAAAGCGCCCATCAAGACCAACACCGCAATTACCACGACCCATAATAGGCGCACCAATTTCTTCACCTTCTGAACCATGTAGAGTGATATAACCAGCACCGCCAACTTTAGCCACGGTAAATAATGCGCCATCCAAGAGCTGACCGCAAGTAGATACTGCCTTACTTCTATCAACAGTTGTTGCATTTACATCACAAATCACACCGTCAATGATCTTGAGCGTATTTTTATCTAGCCGGATTCCTCCGCACCAATTAGCCATATATAATCATTCCCTTCATCTATATGTCCCCTCTCCAATAGAGGTAATATACACTGTCATAGCGGATGTGGTGCTATTTGTCAATGTTACGCCACTACCACTACTTATTCTTTCACATTTCCAATTGTTCAAATTAACTAGACCATTTATTGTTTCACCTGAAGGATAAACTGATACGAATACTAGACCGCCATGCATATCATCTGATACTGTAAGCAAATATGCGCCATTTGATAACGGAACATTTACACTAGAGCTTGCGCCAACTGTAACGCTTGATTTTCTGATAACATCGCTTATAGATGCGTCTAAATAACCCTTATTCACAAGATCAACATTCTGTATGGGCGTACCCATCATTGAGCCAATTCCATTGATTGTTAATGAGCCACCAACCATCAAGTCGCCAGATATGTTACCGCCTGTCTGAGCCACCTTTGTATCTACATATTGCTTATTAGCCAAGTGATTATTCTCTGTAGGTGCTGTTTGATCGATAAGATGTCCTTTGGTAGTATATCGAGCCATACATAATGGCACACCGCCATCTGACACTAAGCATACATCTGGCTTAGAGCCATTTTGCACATACGCCTTGATTTGTCCTTGATTAGCTGTTGCTAGGGGTACTCTTGTCGCTACTTGGTCATCAACATATTTCTTATTGGATATGCAACCATCTGAAGTTGGAGCGTCTGATAATAGCGGTTGTGTGAGATGCCCTAAATTAACAGCATGTTCAGGAGCGGTTGGCGTTCCAACAGATACAGTCACATATTCGGCTTGCTTATCAGGCTTTACAAATGCCGCGCCACCACCTACTACACCTGTTAGACGAGCACCAATTGTACCAGCCTTTTCAGCAACAGAGCCTATGTACAAATTGGCTTGCCCATCAATATGAATTTTCTGAGCATTGATAATGTTGTTTGCCGCCATATCAATATTGCCGGACATTGTGCCACCCTTTGTATCTAATAGTGTGGTTTGTTCTTTTGCCCATACTTTCCCAACAGAATCATATCTCAATGTTGTAACGATGTTACACTCTACACGAGCAAATGAAACATCTGCGGCAGATGCAGAAATAAGCATATATGTATCTCCATCAAGGATGGCTGTAACAGTACGATTTGCAATGACAGCTTGTGTAATTTCTCCGATCTCAGTTGTTGTCTTAATTCCAGCTGTAGCGTCTTGTGTAAATCGAACCTCAAGATTACGGCTATCTACATATTTCTTGTTAGCCGCATGATTTTCATCGGTTGGTTCACCAGCTAGAGTCAATTCGCCTTCCATATGACCACCAGATAATAATAAATATAGCGACATATCTGTTTCTCTATCTAGGTCAGTCCAATTATCGCTAGTTGAGTCGTGACTATATTGTATCGCTCTAGTCACAATACGTTGTCCACCAGTCTGTATTTCCACATGTCCAAATAAGAATACAGCATTGCCGTTATCGGCAAACTCTACATTCATTAAAGGCATCTGTGCGCTATTATATCTTATCGCAATGTTTTGGAACTCATCATACGCCGTCTTAATCTGAACAAACGTTTTATCTGATGTATATGAGCCATCATTATTCGCCGTTAGCCCTATAATAAAATTTTTAGATGCTACAGGTTGCCATTTTGTTACCAAGCCATCATTACTAAGAAAATGCCCTACTGTCTCGCTTGTCATAGGCGGTAAGCCTGTATCAATAGGTGCGGCATCGCTTGGTTGTTCTATCCATTCATGGCTTATTTTATTATATCTAAAAAATTTAGCTGTATCTATTTCATAATATTCATCGCCGTTGCTTGCTGAGATTATTGATTTGTCATCTTTTTCTAATCCACAATATTGAGCATATCTATACTTGTCGTAATAAGCCGGTCTAGTTAATGTAATCATTAGCGCTATTCCTTTCCTTCAATCCATCTATTGTTTTCCTTATCATAACGATATACACGTCCAGTATCTATCTCAATGTAGCTTGCGCCGTTTTCTACATTGTTTGGTTTGGTATCAATAGAGCGCCCTGTAAATTCGGGCGCTCTTGGATTATCGTATCCTGCTGGGCGATATAATGTTATCATAAATTATATCCTTTCTTTTACTCTGTTCTTGTGTAACTATTTCTATAAGTTACATCTTCTCCGTATTCATAAAATGTATAATCAGTAGAAAAATTTGTAATATTGAGATTGAAACCACACATGCCAGTTTTCTTAACCGCATCATTTCCAATGTCTGTGACGATTCCAAATAAATTTTTCCCAATAAGCGTTGTAATTTTACCATTACACCCATCTGATAATGAAGATTTTTCAACACACTTAAATCCATACGGTTTTGTGTATAGATTGAGAATATCTTCTTTACCCATAACCATACCACCAATATAAACCGGCGCGTATTTCTTAAGCAAATTTGCCATTTCAGTTTCTGATGCTACTGGCATTTCCATAACTTTGAGGTTAACGTCCGTCAGTTGCATATATTGCAAATATGAAATTGGAGTGAATCTAATATCATACATCGTTTCTCCAACCTGTAGACTTTTCATCTTTATAAAATCGTCTAGGTTGATCAATAGTAGTTTGCTATAACTAGTCCCACCTGTCATCGTAAACGCTTTGTTCATCCATTCGTCCGTTCCTGATGTAAATACATTGTTTTGCCCTGTAATATCACCATATAGGTTAAAATTACCACCGGATGGCTTGTTGTTGTAAAATTCAAAGTTGTATGTTTTTTGCATTGTAATTACCCCCCCTTTTATTATACTATAACCGTCAAAAGAAATAGCAACTGATTCGCATTAAAGATCAAACTACTAGTTGAAAACAATCTCCATGGGATTGAATTAGACGTTGGATTATAACCCGTTTGAAGATTGACAAACATTGGCAGAACGTCCTTAGAACCAACTGGAACAACTTGTAAATTCCAATACTTCCATGTGTTCATATTGCCAATTGATGAAGCAGAAGGAGTAAATGTATTGATAATTGATTTATACCATTTTCCATCATCGGTTGGTGTTTGTATATTGATACTACTTGAATTGAAACGTCTTTCAGTCAACACCTTACGTCCGCTTTTGTATGTAACAACTTCACGATTGTCAAGCACGTCTAATCCAATTACATAATCTTTAACGCCCAAATTTATTAGTGCTTGCTCTGCATTGTCTGCGCCTGTACCACCAAGAGTAATTGGAACTGCGCCATTTAATATATTGCCTGGGGAAAATTTACTATTTGGCATTAAAAGCTTGTTAGTAAATCTACTAATTTTACATTCATATTGTTGCTCAAAATTTGGATGCTGCGCCCAGGTTGATTCCTCAGCAATAATACCGCCAACTCTATCAGCGGTAGCAACAGATGGTTGTGGTAGCAGAATGTCATAATCCGTCCCGTTATATTCTTGCCACGTTACATTTTTACTAGTTCCCAATTATTATTCCTCCTCTTTAAAATAAATTTGCCCCTTCGTCATTTGTTCTGGCGGAGTTTTTGATACCTTTATTTTATCACTCTTGAAAGTGTCGTCCTTTAAATTTTGTAGATATGTCAAATTACTTGCTGACATATTATATACTGTTTCATTATACGTCGCATTGGCTATTGTTTCTGCGTTTTCAAGATAATAGTTTAATGCGGCTTGATAATTTCCGTTAAAACAAAAATTGTAAAAATCTTTCCAGAATATTTTTTGCGAATAGTGAACATCTTCTCTTTTAAAATAAGTGAAACCCATTGTTTGTGCCACCTCACTTATCTATTTTAATCCAAAAATCGCCCTTCGCCTGAGTGATGGGTTGAGTTTCACTTACGATATATGCTGGACTATATTTTGCAAGGAAAAATTTCTGCAATGCGTAACAAGTGTCGGTCAATACATTAAAATCTTCAGACGTTATCAACTTTTTTTCTATCATTGGAATTTGTGATAGGGCGTCCCGCATCGCAACGATATCTTGTGCTAAAACGGCATCTTGATATGCTTTTAGATATACGGTATCTGTGGTTGGGTCTATGTTCATTTTTTCATCAAATTCTTGTATTTGATCTGGGAATGTTGTAGCCAATTTTTATCACCTCTGTCTAAATATTTGGATATAATGGATAATATGTTATAGCGTTTATTGTTTGTTGTCCTGATTCTGACAAGTCAACATTTATAGATTTTACAATATATTTTTTTACTTCGTCCTTGCCAAGCGGTTTATGCTCTATAACTTGATTAACGTCCAAGAAGTGTAATGGAATACAAGTAAATTGCACAGAATCATTCAATCTAGTATGTTTCCATAACTCATAATCGGCTCGTTGTTGTGCTAGATTATCAGACATGATATTGTCGTATTCCCCTCCGCATAAAACCTGCGTTATCTTTCCAACTAGGCCGTATACATAAAATGGACTTTCTTTGTTTTTATCTTCTGATATTGCATAGGATTGTAAATTTCCAAGGCTAATTACGCAGTCTGGATGGGACGATTCATATTTGAATACATATGGGTGCGCTTCGCCAACCTCAGTATATGGCTTATCGCTTAGCATAGTTTGTTGATAATTTTCGTCAACTAATACATAATCACCTATTTTTACATCATCTTTCCCAAGAATAGTAAAATAGCACCATCCGGTAGCTGTGTTGTTAAAGTCGAATCCATATAATGTATTGTCTTGCATTTCCGTTATGGATGGAAATTTTACTGTAAAATAATTACTACCGCTTAACTTTGTAAATGTTGTTTCTGTAGAAAAATGTTGCACGTCCTTTGTTGCACCATACACAACAATAACATTTTTAATATCAGAAAAATCAGTAGTTATCGTCTCAGATATTAAATTGTGCTTCAACAAATCGTCAACTAAAACAATCTGTTCGTTAGACCCTGTTGGTATTTTTTGATACCTGAATACTCCGTCAGTGTCAAAGAATATTTCATAATTTGGCAAAATATTCCTAAGCTTATCCAAAATATTATATACCGTACTTCCTTGCTCTATTTCTATATCATAGGGCACATCTTGGATCGAGCCATCAACATTTACACATTCTGATATTACACTTCTTTTGAATCCCGTAAAATCATTTAATATCGCAGTCATAACCTCTTTTACAGAGCTGCCTTGAGGGATTGTAACCGGAAGTCCTGGCAAATATCCATTTCTCAAACCGGTTAAAGCAGCCATCAAATCTACCCCTTGAAAAGATATGGTGTTCGTGATCGCATTATAATCCCATTTTGGAGAATTTATCATGTATATGCCATAGTTTTCCCAAACAGTTTGTCCAGTTTTAAAATTGTCAATCCCACATTGTACCTTAATATATTTATCCAAGTATATTTTGCTGCCGGGACTTATATCGAACGACGCATCGGTTACAATTAAAGATATATCGCACGTTCTACGAATATCAGACGCTGCATTGATAGATATACTACCAGATAGCACATTCCCTGTTATTTCTTCTGTCGTAATAAATTGACCAGTTTTAGCATCTAGCTCTAACATATCAATTTTTATGTGTTGGTTTCTAACGGATTGCAGATAAACATCTCTATTCATATCTGATTACCCACCTCCTTTTGTTTTATCGCCTACAATGTAAATGGAACAATGCCGCAGTCCATCATATCCTTTTCGTTTGTCGCATCGCCAATTTCCATAAAATTGAAAGATATGTTCATAATACCAGCATTGTAGTTATTATCATATTCTATGGAAGGTGCGCCAGTAATTGCTATTAGCCACATATTCCCATTCGTATCTTTTAAAATTTTTGGCTTTCTATTCGTTAAGAATTTTAATATCTCGTCTTTTTGCTTTGTTATGTCTTGTTT
>ERZ1026852.900-NODE-900-length-17132-cov-96.133220_pt1 | contig 17132 bp, 8 predicted proteins | sample MGYA00380156_ERZ1026852 | MGnify/ENA primary metagenome ERZ1026852 (study PRJEB33269, sample SAMEA4719792) | human gut metagenome | biome: human-associated habitat; feature: organic feature; material: feces | place: Cameroon | collected 2013-10 ...
GATTTCGTTAGGAATCTTTAAGTTTTTCACCAAAAGCTGCTGCAATGTGGGTTAAACATTTCTTTGGATTAGCAGTGATAGCTGCTATGACAGCAAGTTGCTCTAGCAACAACGATTTGGTAAATGGTGGTAATGGTTCAGGTGAGAATGAATCAGGTGCAAGCTATGCATCTTTCTCTATCAACTTGCCTACAACAAGAGGTACACGTGCTGATAATCCTGAATTTAAGCCAGGAGAGACTAACGAGTACGATGTATTTAATGCTACTTTGCTGGTTTTCAAGAAGGGTACAACTGCCGGTAAAGTTAATTATACTCTTGCTGAGAAAGTTGATTTGGGTTCAATGGAACCATGGAAGAACCCAAATGAAACTGGTGTAACTACCCAAGCCAAGATTACAGCAAAGCTTTCTAAGGTCGATAAGTCTGGCGATTACTTCGCATTGGTACTTTTGAACAATGGTTCTGGTACAGATGCAAAGGTTACTTTGCCATCAGAGGGTGAAACGTTCTCTGCTTGGAATGTAGCAACTAATGCTACCAATATTACAGATACCAAAAAGGGATTCTATATGGCTAATGCTCCTCTGTACAATGCTACCGATAAGAGCGTAACAACTTTAGTTGCTATCGACAAGAACAAGATTTTCCCTACAGAGGCTCAGGCATCTTCTGGCGAAGCTGCTGCTGACATCTACGTAGAGCGTGGTCTTGCTAAGGTTACATTGACTACTGCCACTAAGGATGAAAAACCTGTAGCTACTAGTAGTTCATATGCAGGCGATAAGGTTAAAATCAACAACTGGGCTTTGGATGTTACCAATAAGAAGACATTCCCTATCCATAATGTTGATAAATTAGGCTACGAGGATATTTGGAAGAACGAACCAGCAAAATCCGGTCCATCCACTCAGCGTTTCGTAGATAACAATCCAGGAACATTTGCAAAGCGTGTATATTGGGGTAATGACCCTAACTACAGCAACAGTACACTCAATACTGATAAGGCTGCTCGTGCAGCAGAGTTTAACTATGTTACAGCAAATACAGAGGTAACAGCAGACCCAACTAAACCATTGTACTGCCTCGAGAATACTTTCAACCTTGCAAATATGATGCAGGGACAGACCACTCGCGTCATTTTCAAGGCTAGCTATACTCCAAAAGACTTTACTGCAGCAGATGGCAAGACCTTCTACAAGGTCGGTACAAGCGTCGCTCTTTGGAAGCAGAAGGATCTTGAGGATCACATCAAGGCTGCTGTTTCTAAGGTTTTTTCAGTCACAACAACAGATGATATATCCATCAACCTGGCCGCAAAAGGTAATGATATAACAGCTGCAGGAAATCACGTTATTACAGCAGCAAACTTTACTGTAAAAGGACATGATGATGTTAAACCTGAAGAAGAACAAGCTGTCAACGACAAGGTGGGTCTCACCAAAGACGCAGGTATCAGCACTTACGCAAATGGAGAGTCTTACTATATCGCTCGCATCAAGCACTTCGGTGATGCCCTGACTCCTTGGAATTCTGGTGAGAGCTACGGTGACAACAATCTCAAATACTTAGGTCGTTATGGTATGCTCCGTAACAACTGGTATGAGTTGGATGTACAAAGCGTTAGCGGTCCTGGTTATCCTGACGTTCCAGAGGTTAAGCCTAACACTCCAGACGATGAGGATGACAAGTACATCAAGGTTAGCGTGAAGATCCTTGACTGGGCTAAGCGTACACAGAAGGTCGATTTGTAATCGAGTAATAACAACGAAAGGCGGAGCTTAGGCTCCCGCCTTCGTTAAAACATACGAGTTGTGTTTTCAGCTTCACCATAGTGGAAGCTAGAAACACAACCTGATATTCTGAAACATTATATTGATAATAACCAAAAAGCATCATGGCAAACAAAAAGTTACATAGTTGGATCAAGAATATACGCATGGAATGGGGATTCGACAGCTTGGCAGCTATCAGCCGCACGGCAGCATTCAGCAGCATCGTCGCTCTCGGCAGCATGCTCAGCAGCTGCCACGACTTGATGCACGATGACCTACCCTCTTGCGATATGGGAGTTGACTTGCAGTTCAAGTACGACTACAACGTGCAACGTGCCGACATGTTCAATGATCATGTAGGCGGCGTAAGCGTGTTCGTATATGATCAGCAGGGTAAATTCATTACTCGCCAAGATGCCTACAACAGTGCAACATCGCAGCCGCTGAAAGACCATAACTATACCATGCGCCTGAATCTGGAACCGGGCAAATATCGCTTCGCCACCTTCGCCTTCCAGAAGAAATACGAAGAAACCCGTACGCTTAAAGGAGCCAAATTCCAAATCGCCATTCCCCAGGAAGGCAGCGACATCAAGGATTTGAACGTAAGGCTCGACCGCACCAGTCTGAATCGCCAGAATGCCCAAAGCCCTGACGGCAACGACCCGGAGGATAATCCAGCTGTCGTAGAGAATCAATCTCTCCCACTCGACACACTCTGGCAGGGACTCAGCGACCATCTCGTAGAAATAAAAGACTTACAGGTAACAAAACATACCATCAGCCTCGTCAGAGATACCAAGCAGCTCACCGTCCGACTGCACCAGCTCAACGAGCCTACCAACATCAATGCCGACGACTTCAGTTATCAGATAACCGATGCCAACGGCTACATCAACTACGACAATTCCCTCCTCCCCGACGAGGAGTTAAGATACACTCCATACAAGACATGGACCACCGAATTCAAGAATCAAGATGGCAAAGTAACAGAACGAACAGCCATCGCAGCCCTGATGTTCAGTAGAGTCGTACTTCATCCCGTAACCGAGAACGACAAGAATGCAATACTGAGCATCTGGAACAAGAAGACGGGCGAAGAAGTGGTCCGCATCAATCTAGCCGATTGTCTCGCCCAAGGCAGAGGAGCCTTCGAGAACATGAACTATTCGGCACAGGAGTTCCTGGATAGAGAATACGACTACAAGCTCGACTTCTTCCTCAAAGGCGACCAGTGGCAGTATATGCAACTCGGCATCTCCATCCTCGACTGGAGCAAGCGCATACAGCGTGTCGACTTATAATCGTAAATCATTCATCGAGATGGAAGCATCGAGATGGAAAAAGTAAAAGGTAAAGTTATCATGAGAAGATTTCATATCTATATAGGTTTCATAGTTTGGTTGTTGACTAGTTTATTTGCAGTTAGTTGTAACGACGAGTTGGAGGGTAACGGATATACCCCCAACTCGTCAAGCAACCTGCACGTGCTGGTACCAACCGTGCTCTGTGCGAACGGCAAGGCTTTCAGCAGCAGTTCCTCTGATGTACCTACCTATAATGCCACGGTAGATGAATGCCAGATCAATGATCTTCGCCTCTACGCCTTTCCTGTAAATAATCACGGAAAGCTGGTAGCAGAGAATCTTCCTGCGCCATTGGCAAGCATGATGCTGGAAGAAAACGTTGCCAATTACCAGCTCACCATCGAGCCAGGAACTTACCATATCTATGTGGTTGCCAATATGAGTGATGTATTGAGTAATCAGACTATTAAGAAAGAAGATGATCTCAAAAAGGAAATACTGAATTATGGTGTCGGAACAAAGCCAGGTATGCCTGTTTGCACGAATATCCCGATGATATACGAGCCAAAGGATATCAACGGCAAAACTGAAGAAACAGAAATCAAGGCAACAGATAAATCAGCAACTGTTATCGCAAATCTGAAGTTCACCTGTGTCAAGGTAAAGTTGAATCTCATTTTCGATCCTGCTGAAGCAACTGTATTCAGCGGCAAAAGTTTTTCAATCAAGAACATTCTTGCGCAGCAGTTATCTCCAAGCACATCTCTATGCTGGGATGGAAAATTCAGCCAGTCTCAGGTTACAGATGAGTATAAAAAGGGCTTTGAGAGCAAGGAATATGAGGTTAACTCTACCAGCAACAGCAATGGCCTTTACTATCAAGGGGATGCGTGGACACGAAAAGATGAAAATGCAAATATAAACGACAGTGATGTAATCACCCTCAAAGAAGGAGTCACAGGCAATGCCAATCCAACAAATTCCAAAGCCAAATGGCTTTTCCAAGGCACATACTATCTGCCGGAGAGATACATCGCCGATGCTTCCCAGCAGTCACGACTGGCTATTGAAGGAAGCATCGATAGAAAAATCGACAACAAGTATATCATTCCATTAGGTCACAAGCAGAATGAAAGTTCTACTACAGAGCTTCCAACCTTCCCTCGTGGCACCTATTATGAGATTATCGGCAACATCAAGAGTCTGGGAAACGCGACCCTCGACTGTAATGTGAGCGTAAAGGACTGGACTCCTGTAACGATAGATGCCGACTTCAACCATACTACTTTGTGGGTAAGCAAGACCAAGGCGAGCGTAACATCTACCACGGCAGACTCCATCGACTATAAGTCGAACGTAATGCTGACAGAGGCTAATTTCGGTTGCGATGAAAAGGTAACAACATCCAGTGGTGAGAAAGATGTGATTGTGTTGAGCAAGCTAGATGCAGTGAAGAATCATAGAATCACATTCAACATCAACAAGGACATTCAGTTCTCCGACTATAAAGGCAACTACAAGGGTACGGCAAAGGTTTGGATTAAGGCTGGTAACATCAAGAAGTATCTCAATGTAGCCTATGATGCCTCTCCTTATTTTGAGGTAAATCCACAGGAAGTAACCATCTATTGGGGTAGCGACAACAATACCAAAGTGGTACAGTTTAAGACCAACCTCGGCGGTTTGGCTTTCACCAATAACGAAACCTCTTCCACCGTAGGTAAGTCAACCATTCAGGCATCTTGTGAGACTTCTGATACTCCAGAAGGAACCTTCAAGATTGTGGCAACCAGTGACCCTGTTACCACGACAGTACATTACCTCACTGTGCAGCCAAAGGAATCTGCAGAAGGCTTCAAGAAGATAATCAAGGTAACGGTAAAGCCTGCCGTAGGTAACTATCGTATCAACTTCCGTGCCATCAACGACCGCTCACATTATACTGGAGGTAATGGAACTGATAATTATGAGGGTACACCTGATGAAAAAAAGGAAGAGACTTATAATGGGGAAAAAGGAAATACCAACTGGGCAGATGGATGGTATGAATATTCGTGGTGTAATAACAACAAAATTTACACACCTCAACCAGACAATCATTATGTCTATGTCTATACCCAGATCGGTGAGACAACCGGAACTGTAGCCAACTCTCCTGTTTGGAAATTTACAGGACACTGGCCTGGTGATAAAATGGCTGCGGATTATACGAACGTGGGGTGGTATTACAAGGACTTCCAAGAGGATGCCAAGTCGAAATCTACAGATCATGGTGCTTCGGGACAAAGGACCATCAAACCTGGTGAAACATTGGTTATATTCAGTAACAATACCAATCAGGGGGAAGGTTATACGCTTCATCGTTGCCTTCATCACTTGGAGCCGGGTATTCCTCTCTTCGACTATGAGGATAAAGAGGGTTGGATTGTCTATGATCCTACATCAGATCCTACTTGGAACATATATGATGACATGCCAACTATTGAGAACATCAACTTTACCATTTACACCAAATTCCAGACTTATGGATGGTTTAATGTATATGGTGCCGCCAATGGCAAAAATAATGATAACAATAATACAGAGCGCGAGTCTTTTACCATCTATGATACAGCGGGTAAAAGTTGGTCATGCGATTATTTGAATAATGGTTGGTATAAGACTGTGATTACCCTCAAGACTGTTAAGGGAGACCACGAGAAGGCCATCAGAATCAAAAAAGACAACAAAGCTACGGGTGGAGAAAGCGTCCTGCTTTTCAATGGCAACAGCTATGAGAAGCATAAAGACACAGGCTATTACGATGGCACTTCTTGGTACGCTGGCAAGCCATCTGGTGTGGATTAAATAAGATTAGAATCAGATTTGAACACTGTTATAAATCAGTTTAAGCAATGAAGAAGATCAAACTTTTAATGATATGGATTGGATTGCTCCTAAGCCTTGTTTCCTGCAAGGATACGATGGAGGCTATCGGACTCGGCGGGGATGAAATCCCTGCCGAGGGACTTGTCTTGACCCTTCAATTGACCAACTTCACCAAGCAACAGATTGGTACAAGAGCGGGGGTCTCGGAGACATTCAATTCGCTCTGCGCTGTGTTCTATGGAGATAAGGACAAATACTTAGGCAAGACAGATTGCTATTCTACCTTAGACCCTCAGCCTGATGGCAGCTACAAGGTAAAGATAACCAATGTACCTGCTGGTACCAAGAATGTACATCTTGTAGCCAATGCCAGCGATATGACGGAAAGCGAGGCGCAAGACTTGCAGTCTCTCACTGCTGCTAAGGAGAGAGTCCCTCAGCTTGATGCCCCTATCTGCTGGGGTGAAATTTCTATAGATAAACTTTTGGAAGCTAATCCTTCTGTGCCGATGTTGCGCCAATGCGCCAAGATTAGTTTGGAGATAGACAAAGGCATCCAGAGTTATTTCACCAATGCAGGCTTGTACGTCTATAACATGGCAACCAAGGCAGCCATAGCTCCTGCCAATTATATTGAGCCTACGACCGATGACTTGGCAGAATCTACCGTTCTCAGAACGGAAGACAACCCATTGGGCGGCGGTACCGCAACCACCGTGGCAGTAAATGAAACTTCTGCAGGCAAGGCAATGGTGATTATCAAGGCGAATTATAAGAAAAGTGAAGAAGAAGGTTATAGAGAAGGATATTATAAGGTGGCACTCTACAAGAATGACAAAAAGGCCCAATATGCCTTGCTCCGCAACCACCATTATACCATCAAGGTAACCAAGGTAAACGACTATGGCTTCTCTACGCTTGATGAGGCTAAGAAGAGTCTGCCAGAGAATAGAGTGGAAGTAGAGGTGGTGGACGATAACCCTGAAATCACCCAAATGATAGCTTGCAAAGACTATGAACTGGGAGTGAGCGATTATCAGGAGATAAATGCAAACACAACAGAGGCTACCGTAACCATTGTTACTACCTTGCCAAAGGCAACGAGTAGTGATGGTAAGCTATATGGTGTCAAGAAAAATAATTCTTGGATAACCGCTTGTCAGCAAGAGACCGTGAATGATATACCAGAGACAAGCAGATCTTCTAAAGGCAAGAAATATACCTTGAAGCTTACGCTTGAAAAGAATAACCAATCAGAGAATCCACGTACAGGAACCATCACCGTTACTTCTGGCGACCTTTCTCTGGATATAACCATCAAGCAGGCTGGTTTCGACTTTAGAAGAGATGATCCTGAGAGACCCGTTACCATGCAGTATAATAACTCCACCCGAGCTGCCAACTATTTCAAATGGTTGGACGAGGATGTGCAAGGCATCACTCCTGAAGAAATGCAAGGGGCTGTGAGAAATGATGGTTTGCATTTCTGCGTGGGAACAGCCAATATCACATATCTTATCCCTAAACTTGATGGTGATAAGATTACAAACACGGATAATAGAATCAATGTGAAAGAAGATAATGGCAATTGGAAGGTAAGCCTTACCAATACTACGGCAAACGAAGATTTGTGGAAGTCTTCATTTACCATCAAGAACCAGGCTGGCATCGAGATCACTTATCCTGTTTATCATACTGGTATCTTCCATTATATAGATGGGTCTTCCAAGGTATATACTGATTATCAGCTGGCAAAAAACGGAGATAACGAGAAGAAGGTGAAGGGCTGGTTCTATTATGGTGTGGTAAAGGTAGAGGGAAAGAAGGCCGATGAAACCCCCACTACTTATTATATGTTAGACCGCAATCTAGGTGCATCCAACAATGGTTACTATGCCCCAGATGTGGTGGCACTGAAAAAGAACCAGAAAGCCATTGGTGGCTATTTCTGTATCTCTGAAATACAGAACCACAAGGATGCCAATCAGAATCTCTCCAGCGTCTTGGCACCAGAAGGCTATACCATTCCAACTGATGCCGTGTTCGAAGAGTTAGTTAATGCTGGCAATCTGGAGGTGGTACCACAGTCCACATCGTTAGGAGAAACCTACAACTGCGTGCGTATCAAGACGGTGCATTCCGAGTTGCCATACATCTATCTGCCTATGAGTGGATTCTTGGAGGGCGAGAGCCATAAGAACCCTATCCATGTAAATCTCTGGACCAAGACTTTGCTGGCAGGTACGCAGGGCTTCAGTGACAAAAGTCCTGAATATGGTTTCTGGTATAGATACTTTGATGTTTACAACAAGAGGATAGGATTATCCAATATGAGATTCGTGAGTGGTAGCAACGGCAATAACAATGGCCGCTACAAGGCGATGCCAATACGCCTGATTCTGGAATAAACGAAAGCGAATTATGATACTAGCGTACTAATCAACCTGCAGAGAGATAAAAAGGTGGATTTTCAGCAGAAAATCCACCTTTTACACTATATTCTCCGTTTTGTCCACCTCTTTTCCGTATATTTTGTGTACTTTTGCAGCTATGTATGAATCGCAGCAGGAAGTAACTTCCAAAAGCTGCAGCTTCATGCTACCAGCAAATAACAAGCAACAAAATAAAAACAAACCTGAAAATAAACAATTAATGATAATGAATAAGAAAAGACAGTTTTTGCTTTCGGCTGTGCTCGCCACAACGCTGGCTGCCAACGCCCAAGTAACCATCCATGTAGATGCCTCAAATCCGGGCATCAAGGTTTCACCTAATTTATATGGTATCTTCTTCGAGGATATCAACCATGCTGCTGACGGCGGACTCTATGCCGAACTCATCAGCAACCGCTCTTTCGAGGATGACGACAAGAACATCCCTACCTGGAAGACTGCGGCTCAGGAAGGTGCCAAGATCCAGGCACAACTCATCAACAAGGGTCTGCTCAACAATGCACAGGGCAAGGCTCTCCAGCTTACCATTGCGGCAAAGCCAGCAGCCACAGCCTCTCTCATCAACGAGGGCTTCTGGGGCATCAACGCCGTTCAGGGCAGAACCTACAAGCTCTCTTTCTGGGCAAAGGGTAGCTACAAGGGCGGATTGAAGGCTCGCCTCACCAACGCAAAGGGCGACAAGGTGTATGCAGAAACATCCCTCAATGCCAAGGTAGGCAAGAAGTGGACCAAATATACAGCTGAACTTACAGCCAATGCCAACGATGCGAAAGCACAGTTTGAACTCGTAGCCGACGGAAAGGGTACCATCGTTCTGGATGTGGTAAGCCTCTTCCCTCCTACTTTCAAGAATCGCGAGAACGGCTTGCGCCCTGATTTGGCTCAGCTTCTCTATAACATCCATCCTAAGTTCGTCCGCTTCCCAGGCGGTTGCTACGTAGAGGGACAGGAGTCTCCTGAGAATGCATTCCACTGGGAGAAGACCATCGGTCCTATCGAGGAGCGTCCGGGACATAAGAACGTAAACTGGCGCTACCGCACCAGCGACGGTATGGGATTCGATGAGTATCTGCAGCTTGCCGAAGATTTGAACGCCAAGCCTCTCTATGTTGTAAACGTAGGTTTGTGGCACGGCGGCATGACTCCTGTGGATAGCATCCAGCCTTGGATTGACGAGTGCATGAATGCCCTGGAGTATGCCAACGGTCCTGTTACCTCTAAATATGGTGCGCTCCGTGCCAAGAATGGTCATCCGGAGCCATACAACATCGAATATCTGGAGATTGGTAATGAGAACAACCAGCCGGATCCTGCGGCTCAGAGCGACCATTACTACGAGCGCTTCAAGAAGTTCAAGGATGCCGTATTGGCGAAATATCCTAAGATGCACCTCATCGGTAACGTGGTGGCTTGGGGCGATGACAATCCTAAGTGGGAAAGCAACGAGAGCGTAGAGCTGCTCGATGAGCACTACTACAGAAACCCAGCCTGGTTTGCAGAGAACTTCAACAAGTATGATAACTACGACCGCAAGGGCAGCGAGATTTATGTAGGTGAATATGCCGTAACCCAGGGCTTCGGCAATATGGGTTCGCTCGATGCAGCACTCGGTGAGGCTGTCTATATGATGGGCATCGAGAACAACTCTGATATTGTGACCATGGCATCCTACGCTCCTATCTTCGCCAACCTCAACAACCGTATGTGGGCACCGGATATGATTCAATATACATCTGATAAGGTATTCGGAACTCCATCTTACTACGTTCAGAACGTGATGGCGAACAACATCGGTACCCGTGTATTGAAGGTGAACCAGGAGAATCCATACAAGTATGAGCAGACTCAGGTGAAGCCAGCCATCTGCCGTGTGGGTATGGGAACATGGGGCACTCAGGTTTCTTTTGAGGACAAGGGCTACAGCGATGAGAACGGAAAGGCGCTGCCGATGACCTTGCAGGAGTTGCCTACCGATATCCGTGGACAGTGGAAGACTGAGGGTAGCCTCATCAAGCAGACCAGCAACGAAGAGAGCTGCATCCGTCTGAACCCAGGCGAGATTACCAGCAACGGCTATATATATAAGGTACGCGCGAAGAAGGATGCCGGAAACGAAGGTTTCCTCATCATCTTCAACTACGTGGATAAGAACAACTACTGCTGGTTGAACCTCGGTGGCTGGAACAATACCCAGCACGGTGTGGAGTCTATCGTGAATGGTGCCAAGAGTCAGATAGCTACTACCCCAGGCAGCATCGAGACCGGCAAGTGGTATGACATCGAGCTGAAAGTAGTAGGCGACAGCATCTTCGCCAAGTTGGATGGCAAGGAGATATTCGCAACCAAGTTGAAGGCAAACACCCTTCCTGGCATCTTCTCTACAGCCACACTTGATGAACAGACGGGCGAGGTAATCCTGAAGATTGCCAACACCAGCACCGAGCACACCACAGCGAAGATCAATCTTCAGGGCAAGGAGATCAAGGCTGGCAAGCTCATCCGCCTTTCAGCCAAGAACGGTCTGGAGGAGAACACCATCGATAATCCTACCAACATCTATCCTGTAGAAAACTACGTAACTACAGAGAAGAATGGTGCCACAGTAGAGATTCCAGCTAGCTCTCTGAACATCATCAGATTGAAGTAAGCAACAAGATTAAAACAACAAACTACATCCAGGGCATCAGCCCTGGATATACTCGATATATATTGATACATTTTTTGAATAGTTGATAGATAGTTAGTTAGAATGAGAAGGCGGCAACCTGCGTGATGCAGATTGCCGCCAATTGTTTTATCTATCGTTGATTTATCCGAAAGCATAATTGATGAGCAGGAAGATGCTCAGGATATAGAGCGTAGGATTCAAATCCTTGAACTTACCCACCATCATCTTGATCAATACATAACTCAGGATACCGAGGCAGATGCCATCGGCAATACTGTAGCAGAGCACCATCGTAATCATTGTGATGAAGGCTGGGAACGATTCTGAAATATCCTCCAACTCAATCTTCTTGAACGAATCAATCATCAATACACCCACCATTACCAGGGCACCACTGGTGGCAGCACTCGGAATCAGCAGGAAGATAGGAGCTAAAAAGATGCTCAGGACAAACATCAAACCCACAAAGAAAGATGTCAAACCCGACTTTCCACCCTCGGCAACTCCCGAAGCACTCTCCACATAAGTGGTAATGGTAGAGCTACCCAGCAGGGCACCGGCTGTGGTACCGATGGCATCACTCATCATCGCCTCCTTCACACCAGGAATCTCACCCTTCTCATTCTCCTTGATACCCAACTTGGAAACCAGTCCCAACACTGTTCCGATGGTATCGAAGATGTTGACAAGCAACAGGGAGAATACCACCATAAACATCTTTGGTGTAAAGAAGCCCGAGAAATCGAACTGGCAGAAGATTGGAGCAATGCTGTGAGGTGTAGATACCGGCATCCAGTTGTCAGAGAACTGGGTTACACCCATCGGAATACCAATCAAGGTAGAGATGATGATGGCGATGAACAGGGAGCCCTTCACTCTTCTCGCCATCAGACAGCCACAGAGCAGGATGCTGATGAGACCCAGGATGCTGACTGGTGTAAACTTGCCGAGCTGCACGAAAGTATCCGCATTGGCAGTAATGATGCCCGCATTCTTCAAACCGATAAAGGCGATAAACATACCGATACCTGCCGATATGGCAAATCGAAGGTTCTTCGGAATACACTCCAATATCTTGTCACGGATATTGAGGAAGGTGATGGCAAGGAAGATGATTCCCTCTACGAGCAATACTGCCAAAGCCTGCTGCCAGGTCAAGCCCATTGCCTGACAAAGGGTGAAGGCGAAGAAGGCATTCAGTCCCATGCTGGGAGCCTGGGCAAAAGGCAGTTTTGCCATGAAAGCCAGCAGGAAGGTGGCGATGGCAGAAGCGATGGCTGTGGCAGTAAAGAGAGCGCCCTTGTCCATGCCTGTGGTGGCAAGGATGGTAGGGTTTACTGCCAGGATGTAACACATGGTCAAGAAGGTTGTCATACCAGCTATCAACTCAGTCTTAACCGTAGTAGTCTTCGGGTCGAAGCCCAACAATGCTTTTAATTTATTCATTTCTTATATTGCGATTGATTTTTCTCTATTTTCTTTATTTCCTCTATTTTATTCTTTTTTTCTCTATTAACTCTATTTTTCTCTATTTTATTTTCCCCATTTCCACAACCCAGTCGCGTTATTTTTCGGAGCGCACAAAAATAAGAAAAAATAATGAAGAACGCCTTATTTTACATAAACAAATCATCCAGAGTTACTGATGCCTTGAATATATCGGAATAGTCATTACCCACCAGTTCTGCTATTTCCTTTTTTCTACCTATAATTTCACACATAATCATACACAATTGGTTCGCTGCAAATATACAACTAATTTCGGAAATAGCGAAAGAAAATAGCGTTTATTTCGCTACGAAACCGTTTTTTTATCGCTCGTAGCGGAATAAACACTATTTTAACCCGGTTTTAACACTTCAATTCTATACTCATAGAAATCTAATCATAAACCGATAAAGATTGGTGAACTTCCAAAAAACTTTTATTACCAATAAAAAAGTTCTTATCCATAGTAGAAAGTTATGTTCAAAAGCTCCGAACTTATGTTCAAAAGCTTTGAACTTAAGTTCAAAGGCTTTGAATACACATTCAAAGGTTATGAATATAACTTTCTACTATGGATAAGAACTTTTTTTATTCCAATGTCAACCATCCATCATTAGACCAGTTGATTTTCTTCTGAACCAGGATGCTGGCACCATTCTTCGGCACACTGTAACCATGGCAGAAGAAGTAATCGCCATCAGGGAAGGAGTAGGCTGAGCAATGACCCATCGCCTCATATTCCTTCTTGTCGCCTTCCAGCAGCAAGGTGCCACCGCCATTGCGCATATCCCTGCCCTCCTTATCCAGATAAGGACCAGCCACCTTCTTGCTCCTGCCCACGGCAACACGATAGTTGCTCTTGATGCCACGGCAACAGTAATCCCAACTTACGAAGAGATAGTAATAACCACCATGCTTCATGATGAAAGGAGCCTCGATGGCATTGGTGCCGGCAAACTTAGAAGTAGGATTCGGTTCTGCTGATGCATCGCCCACGGCATGACGGCGGGCGATGGTCTGAGGCTTGGCGCCCTTCTTGACATGCATCGTCTTCTTATCCAACTTGATCATCTGGATACCATCCCAGAAAGAGCCCCAGGTAAGCCAAGGGTTTCCCTTCTCATCAACGATGAAATTCGGATCGATGGCATTCCAGTTGTCTCTATCACCCTTAGAGGCAACGAGGCAGCCCTCATCCTTCCATCCATCCTTATCAGATAAGGAGGTATTGCTCAGCAAACCGATGGCAGAAGTATTCTTGCCAAAAGTGGAACAGGAATAAGCCAAATACCATTTGTTCTTGAATCGAATCACATCCGGAGCCCAGATATGGGTTTCAAAGCCCGGCACACTATCATGAGTCCAAGCGGGAATTTCATGATTCTTCAGCACGCCTTCCCTACTTAAAGTCCAATACTTGCGGTCAGTGGATGTCATCTGCGTGATGCCATGTCCCGTGCAGTAGAGATAGTACTTACCATTCTCATACGCCATCACAGGGTCGTGTACCATCGGTGTATCCACCACAATAGGTTTCTGGGGATCCAGCTGCGCCTTCATTTCGGCATTCGCGTTAACAGCCGCCTTCATTTCACTACCCCCTTTTACAACAGGAGCAGCAAAGATCATTGCTGCTCCCAATAGTATTATAGATATCTTCATTTGATCTTTTATATGATTCAAATATAAGAGATTTACTTGTTCACGAATTTTCTGCCGTTTACAACAACTACACCCTTGTAGCTCTTGTCCACCTGCTGACCAGCCAGGTTGTACCACTTACCATCTGCCTGCTTCTTCTGGATGATAATCGGTGCTGCGATACCTGTATCTACAAGACTAGAGCCATCGATGTAAGAGCCCTCGTTTACGAAGAACAGGTTAAGCTGGCTAGGCTTGCTGGCGATGGTGGTTGAGAATGAGTAGTTATATACCTTCTTGCTGGCAGTTGTGATTGTGGCTGTCATCTTGAAGGCACCATTAGCGGCATACTCCACAGTCATGTCAACCAAAGACCCGTTCATATCATTCTTGAAGGTATCCCAAACATAATTGCTTACACACCCAGTGTTAGAATTGGTGGTATTGTTCCAATTATCACAACGGATACCGAAATACTCGGTATAGCCAGTCACACCATGTGTCTTGTTGGCACCATACAAAGCCCAGTTGCACCAGTTGTTTGTGGCATTACTATAGTTATAGAACTTAAACTGAGCCTTCTTACCAGCCTGCAACTTATAATCTGCCGAGAAATTGGTCCACCATGCAGAAGTTGTATTCTTCTGTTCAGACACAGGATAATAAACCGGAGTACTTTCCTCAGCATCAGCATCGATATTCAGGGTATAATCCTTTACATACTCATAGTTGTCCTTGCTGATGGTCATGGTCAGGGTGACCTTGCCTTTACCCTTCACCTTGCCCTCATCGGTCAAGATAGAAGTATCGCTCGACTTCCAGGAAATATTCGCACCCATCTTGCCCTGGACAGGCAAAGTAGGAGCCGCATTCAGGGTGGCACCATCAGAGAATGGCAATGTCATCCTGCTGAGGGTGTACTTAATGGCTGCCTTGGCATCTGCCTTTACAGCCCAAACCTCCTGCTGATAGGTGAAGTTACTCTGTCCCATGGCCAGGCTTCCGCTTGATGATGAAAGAGCAGAGATGGCAATGGCTGGGATATTGGTATAGTCTACAGTCTGCTTCACCAACACACCACGATAGACTACATTATTGATAGTCAAGTGGATGTAATCAGTACCAGCCGTACGCTTCCAGGTTCCCTTCTCAGCACCAGTGATGGTTCCATCGGCATTGAGGGTGATGTTGACTGGAGTTTCGAAAGCCTTTGCCTTGGTATTCTGACCATACTGATGACGCATGAACTGATAGTCGCCTGCGATGTCGGTATCTGCGATAGATGCCTTGGAAGCAATCGCCTCATCGGTAATGGTCTCACCATCAAACTCGAATGGAGCTGCCATCAACCAGCCCTCATCGTTGAGGAAGAGCTGATGAACACGCACCTGATGACCTTCGCCACCATTGCTGAAACGGGTGTGATAAACCACGAAAGAACGATTCTGCTTATCAACGAACGCAGAATTGTGACCCTGTGCAAGTTCAGCACCACTCATGGCATCCCACTGATAACCGCCAAAGAGCAATACGCCACGGTTGTCGGCAGTGGTAGAACTATAGTTCATCTTATAACTCTTGAAGAGTGCCGATGTGCCATAGCAATCTACGAAAGGACCGTCAGGATTCTCAGAACGGAAGATGCGCATCTGGTAACCGCCAGTACTTTGCAAGTCACCATAGCTCATGAAGAGGAAGTAGTACTTGCCAATCTTCTGAATATAGCTTGCCTCGCCTGATACATAATATCCGCCGGCAATCTTCTTACCGAAGTAAGGGTCGCTGGTGCAGTTGGCGCTGGCAGCACCCGGAGTGGTGGTCTTGCCATTCACCTCGTAAGGGAAGGTATAGGTATAGTCGCGGAGACCATTGGTCTTATCCAACTTAATCATAAAGATACCGCCCGACCATGAGCCATAGCTCATCCAGAGATTGTCGTTGTCGTCATAAAAGACACATGGATCGATGCAGTTTGGCCAATAAGTTCCCCAACTCTTGCCTATCTTATAACGGGTAGGAAGAGCGGTTTCGCCAGTGGCGATGGCAAAGTCGGTATGCTTCCAGTCATCCGCAGCAGCATATGAGTTGTGAGCGTATGAGCCCTGGAAACCGGAGAAGACCACCGGACCCTGGTAAACCCAAGGTCCTTCGATGTTATCTGAAACAAAGCATACGATGGAAGAGCACCAGTTGTCACCATTCAGACTCATATACATGCACCATTTCTTCATGGTCTTGTTATATACGATGTCTGGTGCCCACTGATTGCCCTGCACATTATTGCCTTTATACTGCCAGCCGTGGGCATTGAAGTTGCCGAACTTCACGTTCTCGCCCTTGCTGTTCTTCACCTCTGTGATGAGATGAGAAGCATAAGCATTGGCATAGTTGACCAAGGTGCCCTGCTTGTTGGCAAAGAGACTGTTTACATTGCCTGTAGCCTCCTCGCCCGCCTTGAATATGGACCATTCCTGGTAGTTTTTGGCAGCAGTAGTCTTGCCTCTACCCAGGTGAGAGCCATATATATAATAGGTAGGCGAGCTAGGGTTGGTGATGTCATCCACCACAATAGATGGGTCGTGGCAAACCACACGCTTACTATATGATCTCGACGTATAAGCATTCGTCAGGTCGTTATCGCTGACCTGAGTCTGGGCACTTGCGCCAATAGCAGCAAGGCCCAGCATTGAGAGTAATAATTTCTTCATGAATGATACTTGTTAATTGATTGCTTTTATTCTAAGACTAAGAAAGCCTTGAAAATTAAGCAAAAAGGCAGACCTACGTGGAAACGTGTTTTCACATAAGTCATGCCTTTTATACTATTTCAGAAAAATCTTATCTGCGATGAGCACGTGAATAGTGCTTGCGGGCAGAAGCTGAACCGAACTTCAAATGGCTGCTATCAACGGTGAATGCCACATTCAGGTCA
>ERZ1026852.901-NODE-901-length-17106-cov-98.504428_pt1 | contig 17106 bp, 10 predicted proteins | sample MGYA00380156_ERZ1026852 | MGnify/ENA primary metagenome ERZ1026852 (study PRJEB33269, sample SAMEA4719792) | human gut metagenome | biome: human-associated habitat; feature: organic feature; material: feces | place: Cameroon | collected 2013-10 ...
AGTTCGCAAAGGAAATAGATGAGAAGAACGGCTCTCCTATTGTAGATGGTATCGGTACCCAGATGCACGTCACCCTCAATTGCAGCGACGATGCTGAGAAGAACGCAACCAGCATTGCGGAGCTGAAGACAAAGGTAGATGCCATGTTCCAGACGATGGCAGCCACAGGCAAGCTGGTTCGTGTAACCGAGCTCGACCTTTCTCTCGGCACCGGCACTCCATCCAGCAACCAGTACAAGGCACAGAGCGATGCCTACCGCATGATTATGGAGAGCTACAAGGCAAATGTGCCAGAGGCTCAGCAGAGCGGTATCACCATCTGGAGTCTGTCAGACAACGAGGCTGAACACGAATACTGGCTCAAGGGTCAGGTGCCAAACCTCTTCGACAAGGACTACAAGCGCAAGTGGGCTTACAAGGGCTTCTGCGATGGTATCGCCGGCGAAGATCTCGGTCTGAAGTATGGTGGTGAAGAATACAAAGCTTACTATGAGAAGAACAATGTTTCTTCTACCGTAGACAAGTAATTAAAAAGAAAATTCATGAAAATCTGTCGTAATCTCACTTTTTATCGAGATTACGACAGATTTCTCGTTTAAAAGTTGTCGTAATCTTGCTTTTTTTCTGAGATTACGACAGAATTCTCGATTTAAGCCCCTAAAAGTCCTTAGAAAAATGTGATTTTCCTTGCGTAATTCACTGTTTATTAGTTTCTTTGCCAAAACATAATTTTTAGCGTATGGAAAGACTACTTATATCCCAATTGTTAAAATGGAAAGACAGTCACGGAAGGAAGCCACTCATACAGGAAGGTGCAAGACAAGTTGGCAAGACTTGGCTACTGAAAGAATTCGACCTGTATGGTTGAAAATGTTTGAGAGAGAGGGAGATAAATAAAAAGAAAAAGGTGTATCCCTTTGCCCATTGTGTTGAGCAATAAGGATACACCTTAATTATATAGTATTTATAATTTCTGATTACTCAGTGAAACCTGAGTGGCGAGTACCAGAGATACGATAAATACAAGCATTCTGGTCGTCATCAAACTTCACGGTGTAACAAATGCTGTCTACAGGCATACCATGAAGGTTCTTGCCCTGGCCATAGAGAACCTGACCTTTGAGGAACTCGATGTTGCCAGCCCGTGCATCTGAAGGATTGTAAGATGTATTTGGTGTTCCTTCAAACTTACCATTGTTATAGTCTGTTACGTTCACCTTCATCTTAACACCATAGAATGCATCATCATCAAGCCACATCTTATCAGCATCATTAGCTGCTGTATTATAAGTGTTAATGTTGATTGTGCCAAGTCCAAATGGATCTTTACCAAGTACATTGCCTTGTTCATCAACAACATCTACTGTTACATCCCAAAGACCTGCCATTTTCTCAACAGCTGTACCTCCAGCTTTCTCATCTGTCTCTGGATCACAAGAAACAAATGTAAAAGTTGCAGCCAAGGCAACCATGAACATTGAAATATATTTCTTCATAATCTTATGCTTTAACTAAAATATTTATTTTTGCAAAGTAATGAAAAACTCATGGTTGTAATATGAATTTTCATAACTCATTTCATATGAAATTTTACCTGTAGCAGGGTCGTACTTACCATTGGTAATTTCGTCAGCTCCATTGTCAAAAGCTGAACAATAACTAGATAGCATAACAATACTATTGTCTGCTAACAACTGAATATATCCACTCATATCACAAGCTGTACCATTACCAAATGTTTGGTTCCATAGACCACCCATAAAGTCGCTTATATAAAAAATACCTGAAGCTTTTTTGGTTATCTTTATTGTATTATTTGCAATAGGATAATTGTTTTTTTTGCCTACGAGATTTACATAAGTATCTGCTGTAGTTTTATAAGTGCCAGAAATATCAGTTGTAATACTTGGGTCACAAACAGCTACAGTTCTTGTATCTCTAGTTATATATCCTTCAGTATTTGTATATGAATAAACAATGCTATATAGCCCTGGTTTATTTGTATCTACAGAACCAGATGTAACTATACTAGCCGTACAATCCTTTCCACGCAATGTACCTTTGCATCCCAGCTCAGTATATGTTGTACCAATAGGAACTTCCACAAATTTAGCACCTTGGATTTCCAAAGTAGGATAGTATGTAACCTTTGCATCAGTCAACTCATCATTGTCATCATTGCATGATGTCAATGCAAATGATGAGAGGCAGAGCATCAAGGTATAAAATAATATCTTTTTCATATTCTTCTTGTCTTTTGTGAATTAATGAATCTCACTGTTCTTTTGTATAGTGAATTATTTTACATCCCAGAATACTGGGTCTGCCAAAGTCTTGACAGCAGGTGTATTCTTGTTGTACTTGCGGGCATTCTCTGGGTAAGGCATACGCTTGCAGAGATTATTGTTGCCATAATAGTTAAGACCTGGATTGATCATATCACCTGCTATGTACTTAGTAGAACTCTCAAATACTTCCTTGGCAGTAGCAGTGGAAAGTGCAGGAACGTCTGTACGACGCTGCTCAGACCATGCCTCCATATGATTGCGCATAAAGAAGGAAGCCCACTTCTGCATATAGATGAGTTTGAGCTTGTCAGCAGTTGTAGCCTGAGTGTCAAAGTTTACTTTAGCACCAGACAAGAAAGTACTCACAGCACTGTCGTCGATTCCGCGAGAAACGAGATCTGCACGAACAGCATTCTCATAATCCACCTTAGCTGCAGCTGCATTGTTGTTGAAGCGAAGTTCAACCTCTGCCTTCAAGAACTCAGCCTCTGACTGCTGCATGATGTAGATAGGCATTGCAGCAATCGCTCCATATTTAATTTCGCTTACTTCCTTGTTCTTCCAGTCCTTGCCAGTCCACTCCTTGTAGAGAGTCTTAGCACCAGGAATCTGACCAACATACTTTCCTGCGGCTTTATTAGCCTCCATTGTAGTTGACAAGCGAGGGTCGTTGGTCAAGTTGTAATATGAAACAATAGGGTAAGCTGCGCAGAAATTATTGGTCTTTAAACCGCGAATGGCTGCATACCAAGGGTTCCACTGACCTTCTGCATCACTATATACATTAAATGTGCAATCAGAATTTGGCAACAGGTTCTCTGCTACCAAAGCCTTTGCCTTAGCTGTATAGGTATCAACATCCACACCGCCATCAATTAAGCGCATGTACATACGCAGACGAAGACCATTAGCAAAACGCTTCCATGCATCCAAAGAACCATTGAACATAGGGTCTGTTACAGAAAGGGTTGTTGTCCCCTCAGGAATAGCAGCCTCAGCCTCATCCATGGCAGCTAAAACCGAAGTATAGACAGTCTTACCATCGTCCCACTTTGGAGTAGGATTGGCGTTGCCTTGGCACATTTCGGTATAAGGAGCATCGCTACATGCATCTACCATGTATTGCATGCCCAAGGCTGTCATCACTTTGCAAGCGAACAGGTCTGCCTTGTTATTTGTCTTGCTCTCTACATCTTTGATATCCATCATGGCACCTGCATAGATGGTGCGATAACAACGGTCGAACAATGATGAAGACTCGTCGAAATGAAGCTCAGCCTCATCGTTATACTGGTTAGCCTCAGGGCGCTGCTCGAAATACTGGGCAAAGAAACCAGCATTTGTGAACATAGCATCACCAGGCACTGCTGCCAAGGCATTTTCCACAGAAGGGAAAACCAATGTTGGTGTCACGTCACCATTGTTTGGATAGTTTGGGTTGTCATTGATATCCATGTCGCAGCTCGAAAGCGCCAAGAGGCAAGCTGCGCTATATACTAATATTTTCTTCATAATTAGCTTTCTTATTAGAATTTAACTGAAACATTGAAACCAATCTTTCTAGAACTTGGGTTGGCAGAATACTCACCATAGTTACCAGACAAGTCGTTACCGAAAGAGGTTGACTCTGGGTCGATGAAAGTATTGCTAGAAGGTGTCCAGAGGAACAAGTTGTTTCCAAAGACAGAAACCTTCACACCTGTCAAGAATGTCTTGGCAAGCCAAGCCTTAGGAAGATCCCAAGAAAGTACTACGGAACGAAGTTTTACATAGCTCTTGTCAACCAAGAAATCGGCATCGTAATTGTCTGCACCATTGTTCCAGTAGTTATAAAGGTTGGTTGCATTCAATGCTGTTGTGTTCTCGCCATATACAGGAGCGCCGTTGGCATCTGTGCCTGTCTGAACTACAGAGTTCGGAACGATGAATGGATGACGGCTGTTGTAAGCAGTCTGAATAGCGTTACCAACGAAATAGTTGACGCTCTTGGTACGAGAATACATCACACCGCCCTTACGAATATCGAAATCGAATGACAAACTTACGCCCTTGTAAGAGAAGGTATTGGAAATACCCATCTGATACTTGCTGTTCATGCTACCAACAATCTGCTGCTCTGTAGTCTTAAGAGGAAGACCGGTCTTAGGGTCTACGATAATGTGGCCTTCGGCATCACGCTGTGAAGTGTAAGCCTTGAACACACCAAGCTCCTCGCCAACAATGGCATAGAGACCTGTGCCACCGCTCAAGCCATAGATAACAGACTCTCCACCGAGTTCCTCTGGAAGAGAAATTACCTTGCTGCGGTTCAATGTCCAGTTGAGGGAAATATCCCATTTGAAATCCTTTGTCTTAATTGGTGTGCCGCTAATCAAAGCCTCGACACCACGGTTACGAATCTTACCGAGGTTGGTGTTTTGGGCAGTATAGCCAGAAGCTGGGTCCATAGACAAAGAGAAAATCTGCTTATCGGAAGTTCTGTTGTAGTATGATACATCGAAAGATAAGCGATTCTGGAGGAATGCCATGTTCAAACCAAGCTCAAACTCGGTTGTCATCTCAGGGCTCAATGTTGGACTACCCAAGATATTACCTACAGAGTAAGCATTGTAGTTTCCGTTTGTGAATGGGAATTGGCTTGTACCCCAACCAGAAGTATTGGCTCCACCTTGTGCGAATACTGATGAGGTCATATATACATCTGCATCATTACCGGTCTTACCCCAAGCGGCACGAACCTTACCGAAGGTGATGATCTTCTGTATCTCTGGGCTCAAGAACTGAGAGAAGATAACGCTACCAGTCACACCTGGGTAGAAGAAAGAACGGTTGCCCTTTGGAAGTGTTGAAGACCAGTCATTACGAGCGGTCATGGTTAAGTACGCCCAGTTGTCCCAGCCGAGGTCAATCTGACCGTATGCACCCATCAAGCGACGGAGCTGCTGATACTGGTCAACAGTTGGCTTCTCAGAAGAGTTGTTCAAATTATAGAATGTAGGGATGGTCAAGTTGGTTACCTGTGCATAGAAATAGTTGTATCTACGCTCGTTACCATTAAGACCAACTACAGCGTTCACGTCCAATTTCTCCATGAAATTATGACCATAGCTCAACATTGCATTCAAGTCGATTTCACGAGTACGCTCTGTCTGCTGGCTTGCCTTACCTGTCAAAGCCGACAAAGCATCTGCCCAGTTTGGAGTGCCCTGATAGAGTTTAGACATATTTGGCTGACCTTCATCGTGATGACCTGTTGTAGTATCCAAACCGAAACGACCAGAGAACTTCAAGTCCTTGATGATGTCCCAATCCAACTGCAACTTGCCATAGAAACGCTCCTGCTCATACTGATTTTTATAGTTGTTCAAAAGGTAGTATGGGTTGGTTACACCATATGGAGTATAGTAATAACCTGGAGTATTGAATGGATTGTTCAAATCCTTAAGCTCAGCGATGCTGATGTCGCGAGGAGTCTGCATGATACAGTTGTACATAGAACCAGCCTGCTGACCGGTGCTTACGAAATTATTCTTTTGGTAAGCATAGTTGGCAGACATGCTCAAAGTTACGTTCTTGATCTTGTGACTAGCACGACCTGAGAATGTATACTTGTTGTAGCTATCTGCGTCTGTTGGGATGATACCATCATCATGAATCTGTGACAGACTCAAGAAGAAGTTGCTTACATCTGTTGCACCATTGAAAGATACACTGTTGTTATAGCGAATACCTGTATCGAAGAAGTCCTTCACGTTGTCCTTGATGGCACGATAAGTCTTATACTGCTGAGAGTTATCGTAAATATTACCATATCGCAAAGAAGAACCATCAAACTCAGGACCCCAAGAACCGTTTTCCAGGTCGGTCTTGTTACCATACCAACCCATACCGAACTGGTTCTGCATCTGAGGCAAACGGAGAACAGACTCAAGCTGCAAACCGCCGTTATACTCAATACCAACTCCCTTGCTTTGTTTCTTACCACTCTTGGTGGTAATCAAGATGACACCATTGGCAGCACGGCTACCATAGAGAGCTGTAGCAGCGGCACCCTTCAAGATGGTCATGCTCTCAACGTCGTCTGGGTTGACAGCATTGGCACCATTACCGAAGTCGTAGCTTTCATTCAAGCTGCTAGCACTTGCTACCATAGAAGTCTCACTACTTGTTGAGTTGTTTGACAATGGCACACCATCTACAACATAAAGAGGCTGGTTGTTGCCAGACAAAGAGCTGACACCACGAATAACAACGGAATTAGAAGCACCTGGATCGGAAGAAGAAGCTGAAATCTGTACACCAGCCACCTTACCTGCGATACCAGACATGATGTCGCCTGTACGTGACTCTGAAAGTTTCTCGCCACCTACAACAGAAGCAGAGTAACCCAAGGCCTTGCTCTGACGGGTGATACCCATAGCAGTAACTACGACCTCATCAAGGTTTTTTGCATCAGAAGCTAAAACGATTTTGTTGTTGCCTGCTTTGAGAACAACGGTTTTGTCTTGCATACCAATGTAAGACACTTTTACAGAGTTCTTTCCGTTAGGAAGAACCAAAGAGAAGTTACCATCAATGTCGGTAACTGTACCAGTATTGGTACCTTCCACTTTGATAGATGCACCAATGATTGGTTCACCATCCTCTGCAGAGGTTACTTTACCGGAAACTTGAGTTTGCGCCAACGCCATTCCTAAACTAAGGAAGAGGCAGGCAATAAACGTCATGAGTCTTTTTTCCATAAATCTCTCTCGTTTAATTAATTAATAAATATATAATGTTTTATATTTCCTTCTCGTTTCTCCACCTCTTGCCCCGAGGTGGAGAAATACCAAGAAATTCCTAAGAAAAATGCTTCATGTTTACAAATTATCCCCCAGGGTATTATACCTTTGGGTATAATTTTTAGGTTTAATTCTTAATAAAAAACAATTATGGCATACTTTAAGTTAGAAATTAGTTGGGGCAAAGAACAGAAGAAGCAGACCCTGCACACGGATGAGATGAAGGGATGGGAATGGGTGAAACTGGAGGTGGAACGAGTAAGAGAGATGGGGAGATACAAGACAGCGAGCAATTACCTGACGGCTGCCCGCTCCTGGACTCGATATCTGGGCAGAGAGGACTGGGTTTTCTCCGAGATGACTGTCGATAAAGTGACTGCCTATCAGCGATGGCTCTCTGAACGAGACATCTGCCTGAACACCATCTCGGCATATATGAGGGCTCTCCGAGTGATGTATCATCGGGCGATGGAGACAGACTATGATCCTTTTGCCCAGGTATTTACAGGGCGAGCGAAGACCCGAAAGCGCAGCCTCTCGCCCGATGACATCCAGCAGCTCCATGCCCTGGAGTTGCCCCACGGCTCCCAGTTAGCCTTGGCGCGAGACATCTTCCTCTTCAGCTTCTATGCCATGGGCATGCCCTTTGTGGACATAGCTTATCTTAAGAAGGGTCAGCTCAAGGATGGTTATATCCATTATGCTCGCCATAAGACGGGACAGCGCATCCAGGTGGCTCTCTTGCCCTGCATGCTCCGTATCATCGAGCGATACCAAGAGAATGATTCAGACTATGTGTTTCCGATTCTTACGGCTGATACTCCCCGGCGGCAGCATCATCTATACAGCTGCCGCCTGCGCCAATACAACTATTCCTTGCAACGGTTGGAGCAGTTTCTCCCCAATCCCTGCCATCTCTCCTCCTATGTGGTGCGCCACTCCTGGGCAAGCATCGCCTATCAGCACCACCTCGACATCTCGCTCATTGGCAAGGCTCTGGGGCATACCAAGACTTCCACCACCTTATTATATATAAAGAGCCTTGCCGATCCCGACCTAGCCGAGGCTAATCTGGGGATGATAACGGAACTGGGGCTATAGAAATGGATAAAAATATTTAAAAACAAGCTATTCCCCCGAAAAATGTGTATGGAAAGAGCAATATTCCCCCGAAAAATGTGATTTATGCATCAATAAAAAATGAAAAACTGTCAGATTGTCAATATGTTAGTATAAAAAGTTTCTCGCTAAGGTCCAAAGTGCCCTAGCGAGGAACAAAATCCTACTTCTCCATCAGCAACCACTTCCATACTGGCAGTACCTCTATTACCACGGCTTCGTATATGATAGTCTCTTCCTCATCCATTGTGATAACGAAGAGCTTACTATTCGGATATCTCTTATGGTAAGCTTTTAATGCCCCCAATTCTCGCTCTCGGGTAGCAGCATCCTTTATACTATATGATACCTGGAAAGCATATTGATGTTCAAATAGACAGAAATCGACTTCTACATTGTCATAATAATAGAAAAGATCCTCTCCGTATTTCTCGTGCAGATGGATGGCTACCAAATTCTCCAAGAGAGATGTTTCTGGATCAAAGAGAAAGAGACTCAAGAAACCATTATCTACAAAGTAATATTTCTTGTTCGACATTCTGTCTTGCAGTTTTGCTGTAATGTTCTCCAAGGAGAAAATCAAACAAGTGTCCTTGATATATCCCAGATAATCGACAATAGTCTCTTGTTTCACTTTTCCTGCTACAGAAGAAACCAGATTGGCAAGCCTATTATATGACTGTGGCTGCTTAACACTCTCGGATAGCTTTCTTATCAAAGTTTTCATGGCCAGTGGATTTCGTATACAATATCTGGTTATCAAATCTCCAAAATAGATTTTGTTGTACAAATTCCCCAACCATTCACGCTTAAACTGATTATCTATAATCGCTAATTCTGGCAAACCGCCAATATGAAAATATTCCAGGAAAACCCTCTTGATGTCTGAGTTTTGCAGATATTCCCATTGTGGAGGCAGGGAGATATGCTTGGCTGTCAAATATTCCTGAAAGGAAAAAGGAAAGACGGGCTGCACCATATATCTGCCACCAAGCGTGGTAGAAATCTCGCTACTCAGCATTTTGGCATTGCTACCAGTGATGTAGACACGATACTTCTGGTCTGCCAATCTACGAGCAAACTTCTCCCATCCATCTATGATTTGTATTTCATCAAGCATGAAGATAGGCTGGTGCTCATACATTTCTTCGTAAGCTTGTTTTATCAAGTCAAGGTCAGAAAGCTGGAGCTTTTCAAGTCGGTCGTCCTCAAAATTGAAGTAAAGAATCTCTTCTGGCTTATGTCCTGAGGCGATTAACTCTTGTGCACGCTGATATAGCAGATAAGACTTACCTGCTCTTCTCAGTCCTACCAGCACGTAATTAGAATGAGATTCGAAGGCGATACTTCTTTTCACCATTTCCACATCCTGAATCATCCTTTGATTCTCTGCTATCAACAATTTTGCAATTCTCTTGTCCATATCTTCCTTATTTATATCAATCTGGGTGCAAAGATACAACTTTTTCCTTTATAAAGGAAGAAAATCAACAAAAAGTTTCCTTTATAAAGGAAGCTTTTGCCTTATTTCTTTCCTTTATAAGGGGAAATTATGGCGGAAGTATAAAACATGGGACAAATTCAATTTGTCCCATATATATATTTTTCCCGTAATTTCCCGTTAGAGGCTATCATTTCATAGTAGGAAATCTATGAGTAGACCTCCAGAAAACATAGTTTTCTAGACCGAAAAACTATGAGTTACGAGTGTTAAAACTATGAGTTAGTTTTTTAACACTTTCATTTGTTACTACAAAACTCCTTAGAAAAATGTGGGAATTAGGTCTAAAACTCCTTAGGAAAATGCGATTTCTATAGAATAAGAGGATGGCAAATCTACAAATCATACCCAAGCGGCAGTTTGCAACATAACTGCCGCTTTTTTCTTACCATTTAATAGCGAAAACGCATAAAAAATGGATATTTTCTACAAAATGTAGGGTAAAATGCAATTTTTCTTGAAAAAAGTTTGGAGAAATCCAAAATAATGCTTAATTTTGCAGCCGATTAAAAATATTTTTAAAAATTAGCGAAGTTTTAGACGCTCCTATATATAATAAGGTATAACACGGAGCATCCCCCCACCACCTCGGGGCAAGAGGTGGAGAAACGAGAAGGAAATATAAAACATTATATATTTATTAATTAATTAAACGAGAGAGATTTATGGAAAAAAGACTCATGACGTTTATTGCCTGCCTCTTCCTTAGTTTAGGAATGGCGTTGGCGCAAACTCAAGTTTCCGGTAAAGTAACCTCTGCAGAGGATGGTGAACCAATCATTGGTGCATCAATCAAAGTAGTGGGCACAAAGACCGGTGCGGTTACCGATGTTGATGGTAACTTCTCATTGAATGTTCCAACTGGTGCAAAGTTGGAAGTAACATACCTCGGCATGTTGCCTCAGACTGTAAAGGCTGGACAGAAGATGAAGATTGTATTGGAAGCGGATAACAAGACTCTTGACGAGGTTGTGGTTACCGCAATGGGTATCTCCCGAGACAAGAAAGCCCTCGGTTATGCATCACAGAAATTAGGTTCTGAAGATTTGAACATTGCTGGTACTAGCTCTTTGGCTAGCGCTATGCAGGGTAAGTTGACTGGTGTTGACATTCGTCAGTCTTCTGGTGCTCCTGGTGCATCTGCTCAGATTGTCATCCGTGGTGCCCGTTCATTCTCTGGCGACAACACCCCTCTTTATGTCGTAGATGGTATGCCTATTGCTTCTTCTGCAGACTATGATACTGGTGCTTCTGTAACTGGTGCTGATAGGGCAAACCGTTCTATCGATATCAACCCAGACGATATCGAGAGCATCGATGTATTAAAGGGTCAGGCAGCTTCAGCCCTCTATGGTATCCGTGCTTCTAATGGTGTAATTATCATTACTACCAAGCGTGGTAAAGCTAATGGTGGCCGCCCAGTCATCACATTTTCTACAGACTTGAGTGCACAGACTGTCAGCAAGAAATTTGAGCGTCAGAATGTTTATGCCCAGGGTAATAGTGTAAATGCTTATGATCCTACATCGTCTATGACTTGGGGACCAAAGATTGCAGACTTAGCTAATGATGCAACTTATGGTGGCAATGTAGATAACAAGTATACAAAAGCGTATGGTAAGCATTCTGGCCAGTACTTTAACCCTAAGTATGCAGCAGCTGGTCTTGATGGCTGGACAACTCCACAGGTATACGACAACGTAGGTGATTTCTTCAACACAGGTTTCACCCAGAACTCTAATTTTGGTATTTCCCAGAAGAATGGCAACTTGGCTTATTCTTTCGGTATTGGCGATACATATCAGAAAGGTATCATCCCTTCTACTGGTATGATGCGTACTACTGCACGTGGTGCTGTTGATTTCGAAATCAACAAGGAGTGGAAGACAGGTTTCTCTGCTAACTACAGTTCTACCAAGATTACATCAGCTCCTGGTGCTAATAGTGGTATCATCAACGTGGTATACTCTGCACCTGCAGAATACAACTTGAAGGGTACTCCATATCATGTACCTGGCGACCCTACATCACAGGTATTGTTCCGTAATACCTCATTCAACAACCCATACTGGTGGGCAGACAATGATGAGTATCGTCAGCACACCAACCGTGTGTTTGGTAATGCTTACGTAGAGTATCGTCCTAACTTCAACTGGGACAAGGAACGTTACAACCTCGTTATCCGTGAGCAGGCTGGTCTTGATGTATATACCACAGACAATGCTACTATCGCTGAGGTAGGTTCCGCATACAACAACAAGGGTGAGGTAGAGAATTATGGTGTTCAGCGCAACATCTTCAACAACCTCCTCACTGCCAACTTCACTGCCAAGTGGGGTGCTAACCAGGAATGGGACTTCGGTGCATTGCTCGGTTCTGAGTTCAATCATGACTATGCTCGCACTTGGGATTACGATGGTACCAACTTCGTATTCTATGGTCAGCCTACAATGTCAAATACTACAGTAAAGGCTTATACATCAGAGTACAAGTCTCAAGAGCGTACCGTAGGTTTCTTCGGTCAGTTGTCTTTGAGCTACGCTAACCAGGTTTACTTGACTGTAACCGGTCGTAACGATATCGTATCTACCATGCCGCGTGGCAATCGTAGCTTCTTCTATCCATCCGTATCACTCGGTTGGATTTTCACAGAGCTTCCTGCGTTGAAGGGTAATCACATCCTCTCTTACGGTAAGCTTCGTGCCTCTTTCGCTCAGGTAGGTCAGGCTGGTCACTACTATGCTAACTACTATACTGTACCAACATACGGCAGCGGTATGTATCAGTTCACTCCTATCAGCTATCCTATGAATGGCGTAAGTACTTATGCTCCATACTATGTGAAGTATGACCCTAACCTGAAGCCACAGAACACCGTGAACTGGGAGTTCGGTGCAGACTTGAATTTCTTCGACAACCGTGTTCGCTTGGAATATACAGCTAGCTATCAGGATATCAAGGATCAGATTTTCGATGTTCCTACAGCCGGTTCAACAGGTTATCAGTACCTCCGTACCAATGCCGGTGAGATGACCACATGGTCTCATGAGTTTGCCCTCAATGCAAGCATCATCCAGACTAAGGATTGGGATTTGGATCTTGGTGTAAACTTCACCAAGTTGAACAACAAGGTAAAGTCTTTGGCTGATGGTGTTGAGAGTATCATGCTTGGTGGTTTCGTAGAGCCACAGATTCGTGCACAGGCAGGTTATACTTATCCAAACATCTATGGTGTAGCATTCCAGCGTGATGAGCAGGGCAGACTTTTGCTCCAGCATGGTCTTCCTATCGGTACAGCAGGTAGTCAGAACTTGGGCGAGTGTACTCCAGACTTCAATATGGGCTTCAACTTGAAGGCTCGTTGGAAGCGTCTTACTTTGACTGCAACAATGGATTGGCAGAAGGGTGGCAAGATGTACAATGGTACTATCTTGACATTGAACTACTTCGGTGCAACTAAGGAGTCTATCTCATACCACGAGGGTACTATGGTAGCTGAGGGTATTGATATTGCAACAGGTGAACCAAACAAGGTTGAGGTAAGCAAGCAGGATTACTGGATGGCTTACAATAACGTGACAGAGGCAGGTATCTTTGATCGTAGCTTCTTGAAGCTCCGTGATGTAACCTTAAACTATCAGTTACCTAAGTTGGGGCACTTAGACATCTCTGTATATGCTTTTGCACGCAACGTGCTTCTTTGGTCTAAGATGAAGGAACTCGATCCAGAGAGTTCTCAGGGTAATGGTAACATGAGTGGTTGCTTCGAGCGCTTCTCTTTGCCTAATACTTCTAGCTTCGGTGGTGGATTCAAGATTAACTTCTAATCTCTGAGCATTCACTCCCAAAATCATTAAAGTATCAAATAAAATAATAGATAAGACAATGATGAAATTTAAAAATATATTTGGTATTCTGGCTATCTCAGCAGTATCTATGATGACTGTATCATGCTCTGATGATATAATGGACAGAATCAACAAAGACGAAGCTCACCCAGGAGGGAACGCTGTAACCGCTAATATTCAGTTGAGTGATGCTATCGTTGCTAGTGTTTTTACCACAAACTGTGGTAACTTTGCTTGGTATGCATCAATCTATACAGAGCAGACTTTCGGTACAGGTAATAACCAGGCAAAGAATGCAGAGTTGCGTAATGTCAATGAAATTGCCGCTAGCTCTACATTTGATAATGAGTGGAATGGTACATATCTGAACCTCAACAATATCAAGCAGCTGATTGCTAAATGTGATGAAGGTGGTGTCAGTGTTGGTCAGTCTGACATTCAAGGTATGGGACAGGTTCTTGCTGCCTACAACTGGTCTATCTTGACTGATTTGTTTGGTGACATTCCATGCTCTAAGGCTTTGACCGATGGCGTTTCTGCTCCAGCACTAGACAAGCAGGAGGACATTTACAATCACTGCTTCACCCTTCTTGATGCTGCCATTACGAACTTTGATAAGGCGATCGCAGGAAAGATGAAAAATGCTGGCGCTCAGGATGTTCTTTTTGCAAACGATAATGCAAAATGGCGCGGACTTGCTCATGCATTGAAGGCACGTCTTTACCTCCATGAATTGGGTCGTGCTACAGACAAGAACGCTCAGCTAACCAATGTATTGACAGAAGCTAACGCTGCTATTGCGGATGGTTTTGATGGTGCAACTCTTAATGTATTTGATGGAAATGCCAATGTAAATTCATGGTCTGCATATTGGAATAGCCGTGACTATATTGCATCAACAACAACTGTTAACGATTTGTTGACAGCTCGTCAAGATCCACGTGAGCCAATTTATCACTATGACATTTACTATAATTTCTATGGTCCTAAATATGGTTTCCAGCCTAGTACAACAATCTGTACTCCAGGTAATGAGTCGCAGGCAATGAGTCAATACTACAATGCACCAGAATGGTTGAGCTATGGTTGTAATGGTGGAGCAGTTGGTAGCCATATGTTCAGCAAGTCTGAGTTGTACTTTATCATTGCTGAGGTAAAAGCTCGTTTGGGGCAGGATGCAAAAGCTGATTTTGAGACAGCTGTTAAGGCATCTATGGAAGATTATGCAGCATCTAGCGGTGAGACCATCTCTGATGATGCCGTTTCTGTTTACCTTGCAGGTGAGACCGCAACCAAGTTTGCTGCTAATCCTTTGAGCGAGATCTTGGTACAGAAGTATATCGCTCAGACTCGTGACGAGCAGTTGGAGACTTACAACGATATGCGCCGCTGCAATTATGTAGATGGTAGCTATCCAGTAGCTATGACCAACCCTAAGAACACTCAGGCTAATGCTAACCGTTGGCCATTGCGCTTGCCATACGGTTCAAGCGATGTTCTTTCTAACCCTAACGTGAAAGAAGCTTTCGGTTCAGGAAATGATGCCGGTAAGTATATCTTCACCGAAAATGTATGGTGGGCTGGTGGTAACCGCTAATACAAAAATATAAAAACAACAAAAGGTGTATCTTTCTTGTCCATCTAGGGGACTTTTAAGATACACCTTTTTAGATAATTACAAATCCATAAGCAATGAATTTTCTATCGAAACTTTCTTTATATGACATCTTGGCGATGATTGTACCAGGATTCATTATCCTTTTATGGGGATTATCTATGTGTAAATTGTCATGGATGCCAAATACTTTTGAAGTTGACAATTCTATAATCTGGGCAATTTGGCTTATTGCTGCTTACCTTATCGGCATTATAAACCATGTACTAACATCACGAATATGGAATAAGACAAGAAATAGCCATGACTTTTTAGCTGAGACTTTACAGAATACAAAAAAAGAGATAAAAGACTATAAATACCTTCCTCAAAAAGAATATTCTTACACGAAGCAGTTACATGTTACCATTCCTTGCATTTATTTGCTAACAGCTATTGTTGTTGCTTGCTTTTTACAAGCTAGCAGCATTAAGGTCGAAAACGTTTACATCTATATTCCGGAATTGCTTTCGTTGGCAGCATTTAGCTTTCTCTTATATTTTAGTTTTAAGGGAATAGATCCATCGGTAGCTCCAAGTAAAGAAAATCACGAAATTTTAAATCTATATTACGAAGCCTATTATTACGCAAGCAAGAATGGATACAATAATGACGTTTCAATTATTGAAGGACAAGTCGCATTTATGCAAAGTATGATTATACCGATTTCATTATTTCTTATTTTGCCCAAAAGCTTATATCCATATATGCCTTATCCTGAATTCATCTGTATATTGAAAGGATTTTTGCTGCTGTTATGTATAGTGTTGATACTAGTTATACCTAACAGAGTTAAGAAAATCCATTACCTTATATGGTGCAATTTTGAATATCTCAAAAGGCTACCAGACGTAGCCCCCTAAAAAGGAGTTAAAACGCCTAGTATTATCAATAATTCCATTCTGATATACTAGGGAAAAGATAAACCCAACCTTTAAAGTCAAAGTTGCATCCTTGCCGCCCCATCACTGGTCAGACAAGGAAGCGACTTGCCTTTTATAATCCTCATTCTCAAACATTTTTCAATAATTCCTTGGAACTTTCAGAAGAAAAGCGTATCTTTGCAGAAAAAAGAAACGATGCCAACAATATTTATATTTTTCGGATTCAGATTCATGTTTTATTCTAATGATCATGAACCAATTCATGTCCATGTTATCAAGGATGGAAATGAAGCAAAATACAATGTATCCCCTCTGACCCAGATTTATAACCATGGATTCAAAAAACATGATATTGCTTTGATAGAATCTATTATTTCTGAGAATGAGGCGGTCATTATAGATAGATGGAAAGAGTATTTTAATCAAAAATAAGATATTATGGAGCAATATAGAGTAAATCGCGTTTGGGTTGACGATGCCCATATTTGGGCAGAAACCCAAAATGGCTGGAAGGCTAACTATCCTTTCAGCCGTTGGAGCCGTCTTGCTAACGCCACACCTGCCCAGCGTAAGGCTTTCGTATTGAGCAGATATGGTATCCATTGGCCTGAATTAGACGAAGATTTATGCTTTGAAGGACTATTCGCAGATGCTGGTATATACAAACCGTCAAATGAAGAAGATACTATTTATTATCAAGCATAATAAAAGATTTTTTTGCAACAGAAGGATAAGTGAATCATTAAAATAAGGAGGTAGAATATGGACAACGTGAATCTTTAATCAGAAGCATTACTCTCCAATCAGGGAGATATGACTTCATTTAGATATAGCAATAGTAATATCCAATTTCGTACTCCAAAATGCCTCAAACGATACACAGAGGTCAAGGAATGGGATAATGGATATATTGTTTGTATAGGGCATTCTTGCTATTGGGCAGGTAACAAACCTGACCTCCCAGTGCTTACTTGCTTCCTAAGGACTGCTCGAATAGATGCCTCTACTTAAAATTTATGGCACATGTG
>ERZ1026852.905-NODE-905-length-17037-cov-35.190731_pt1 | contig 17037 bp, 11 predicted proteins | sample MGYA00380156_ERZ1026852 | MGnify/ENA primary metagenome ERZ1026852 (study PRJEB33269, sample SAMEA4719792) | human gut metagenome | biome: human-associated habitat; feature: organic feature; material: feces | place: Cameroon | collected 2013-10 ...
TGTAGAGAAGATTGCTGCCCTCAAGGCAACCATCGAGGAGCTCAAGAAGAAGTAACAGATTCTTTTTATATATGTTGAATGTTGAGTGTAGAATGATGAATGTAGAATCAGACGGATGAATTCGTCAGCCATTCTGCAACTCAGCATTCAGCATTCAACATTCAACTTTTTTATTATGATCAAGAAGCTTTTCACCTTATTTATATGTATGTTTTCGTTCGCCATGACTTTCACCAGTTGTAGCGACGAGGCTTTTGATGTGGATAGCGTCAACAAGCAGACCATCCTGGTATATTATCCATGGACAGGCAGTACCACCAGTTCGGGTTTGAAGCAATACCTTGCCAACAACATCGACAGCATCTGCCAGGGTATCGTAGCCAAGAAAGGACTTAGTGACTCACGTGTGATGGTATTTTTCAGCGAGAAATACAACAAGAGCACACTCTACGATCTGCAGTACGATGCCGCCAGCAGGAAGGTGAACCGTGTGCCCGTGAAGACCTACGAGGACAACAGCTATTGCACGGCAGAGGGATTCGCCAACCTTCTCAATGAGGTGAAGCAAAATGCCGAGGCACTCAACTATGCCCTCATCATCGGAGTACATGGTTCCGGATGGACCTATGCAGAAGATTGGGTGAATTATCCGAACTATGCCCGTCCTAGTTTCGGAAGCACAGCCACAGCCGGCAAACCATCCAGTGCATTCAGCGGCATACAGTTTGGTAGTGACCCAGACCATCCAGTCACCCGCTTCTTCGGAAGTGTAAATTCCAAGAGTTATGCCATGGACATTCCAACCCTGGCAGAAGGAATCAGACAGAGCGGAATGAAGATGCAATACATCCTCTTCGATGCCTGCTATATGGGAAATGTGGAGACGGCATACGAGCTGAAGGATGTCACCAACTATCTCATCAGTTCGAGCAGCGAGGTGATGGGTATGGGTATTCCATACCGAAGCATCTGGAGCATGCTCAATTCCGCAACACCCAACTATTCCGGCATCGTGAACGGTATTGTCAACTTCTACAAATCCAGCGACGTACCTTATTGCAACATGGCAGCCATCGACTGTCGAGAGATGGATAACCTGGCTAGCGTCATGAAGGAAATCAACAGCAAATATACGCTCGATTCCTCCATTCCTCTAGAAACAATCCAACCTCTCGACGGCTTCACTCCCAACCTGTTTTATGACATGTCGGTATATGTAGATAGCCTCAAGCCAAGCGGTTACCTGAAAGACCAGTTTACCGCCCAGATGCAGAAAACCATCAAGGAGGCAGCGCATACCGATGAGGCAATTACCATGCTGAAGGACTCGTATAGAGGAACCATCTTCCAGGTGAAGAGCTATTGCGGCCTTTCCATCTCCGACCCGAGCCAGCACAGTGTAGCCCTGAAGGGAAGAGAGAAGACTGGATGGTGGAAGGCAACCCACTAATACCTGAAGCAGCACGCCCTGAAAGGGCAGAAGCTCCTAGCCCAGGGCATCGCCCTGGGTATAATAGCAGTTTACAAGACGCCCTGTAAGGGCAAAAGCTTTGTATATTGCCAGGTATTTGAAAGCTTTTGCCCTTACAGGGCGACAGGTTTGCGTCCATAAACACCCAGGGCGTTGCCCTGGGCTAGGAGCTTCTGCCCTTTCAGGGCGTGTGGGGCTTACTTGCAAAGAAAGGTTAAGTACTCATAAAGAGGAACTTACTTGCAAAGAAAGATTAAGTACTCATAAAGTTGAATGTTAACATTTAAAAATTAAAAGGACAAAGATGGAATTTTTTATAATCGATCGTAATGGACAACAGGCAGGTCCTTTCAGTTTCGATCAACTCGTACAGAAGGGCATCAGTCCCGAAACACTGGTGTGGAAGCAGGGAATGGCAGACTGGACTCCTGCCTGGAAGGTAGAGGAACTGAAAGCCGTACTGGAAGCTGTAGAAGCCAACCAAAGCAACCAGAAAGCCCAGAGCAACCAGAAAGCCCAGCAGGAAGCCAACCAGCAGCAGGATTATCAGAAAGCCCAGCAGGAAGCCTATCAGCAGGGATTCCAGCAGGGAGCAGCAATGAATTCGAATTTCCAGCAGCAGCCTAAGAAGAAGACGAGCCATTTCGCCATGAAGATGGTGATAGGTCTCATCATTTTCATCCTTGCCATATTTGCCATAACCAATCCGAGCGCAGATGCTCATAAGGAGAAGGTTCGCACGGAGGCAAGCAAGGCAGTAGAAAAGGCGGTAGGATCTACCGACAACAATTTCTTCTCGCAGGCACTCCGCTCTGTAGCCAAGATGATGGCTGGCAGCATGATGGACGAAGCGATGAACCAGCTTTTCGAATACCACAACTATATCGTTTGCTCTACAGGTTCTGTGGAGTTCAACGGCAAGCCGCATACCGTGAGTTTCGGTATTCTCGGCAACGTCTATACGATGAATGCCGACGATATGGTGAAAGCACTGGAATCTGCCGACAATCTCCATATCGAGGAGTCGGAATCAAATGTATCCTCTGATACTCCTAATATGGATAGCTCAGATTCAGAAGACCAGGCTGACAGCGATGAAGGCAGCCTCAGCACAAGAATGCAGAAGAAACTGGAAGAGAAAGCCAATCAGGCTTTCGATAAGGCGGCTGATAAAGTGAGCAAGAAGGTAGAAGAGAAAATCAACCAGAAGCTCGAAGAGACCACCGACTCTTCCAGCATCGAAAAGATAATCGATAAGATCCTGGAGTTATTTTAAGGGCATATAATTTGCCTGGATTTCATAGCACAACAGCTGATTGGCATCTGCACAACAGCTGATGGACAACCGCACAACAGCTGATATGCAAGCGCACAACAGCTGTTGTGCGGTTTTAGATATAGCCAATCCCAACGACAGAGATTATATCTTCCAACAACTATCCCTATTAACTCCGAAGACTTTTCATATTACTTACGACAGCTAATCATATCACTTACGACAGCTAATCATATCACTTACGATGGCTAATCATATCACTTACGATGGCTAATCATATTACTTACGATAGCCATCAATACTAATTATCATCATTACACATATTTTAAGCATCAGGTACAAAAAAGGCTGCGTTACCACCGGGTAACGCAGCCTTTTTCATATTTCATTCTTATCCCTTTAAAACTTTAGAAACTAACGGGATAGGATATTTGATCTTTACCAAAGCTCCAGACGCTCATTCTTAGGAATGAACATCTTGTCGCCCTGCTTTACACCGAATGCCTCATACCAGGCATCAATGTGAGGAAGAGCACCATCTACACGCCACTTGCCAAGCGCATGAGGATCGTTCTTCACACGGTTGCGGATTTCCTTCTCGGTGATGTTCTGACCCCATACACCAGCGTAGGCAAGGAAGAAGCGCTGATCAGCAGTAAAGCCATCCTTGTTCTTCAAAGGCTTCTTGGCTGTAGCATTCTTGAATGCATTGAAAGATACCATCAAACCACCGTGGTCGGCAAGGTTCTCACCCAATGTAAAGCGACCGTTGGCATTCAGATCAGGCAATACCTTGATGTTGCTGAAGAAATCAGCATACATATCGGCACGCTTGTTGAAGCCCTCAGCATCAGCAGCGGTCCACCAATCCTTCAGGTTACCGCTGGCATCATACTGGCGACCCTGATCGTCGAAACCGTGAGTCATTTCATGACCAATCACTACACCGATAGCACCATAGTTGAATGCCGCGTCTGCCTTGGCATCGAAGAATGGATACTGAAGGATACCTGCAGGGAAGCAGATCTCATTGGTGGTAGGATTATAGTATGCATTCACAGTCTGTGGAGTCATATACCACTCATCTCTGTTGACTGGCTTACCAGCCTTCTCAGCAATCTCCTTATTGTTGCGGAACTGACGGCAAGCCATCACGTTCTCATAGAAACTCTTGGATGGGTCGATGGTAAGCTTGCTATAGTCGGTCCACTGGTTAGGATAACCAATCTTGACATAGAACTTATCGAGCTTATTGTGGGCAGCAGCCTTGGTCTCTGCACTCATCCACTTCTGAGCATCGATACGCTGACCGAGACTCACCTGGAGATTCTTGACCAAAGTCTCCATCATCTTCTTGGAAGACTCAGGGAAGAACTTCTTGCAGTAGATTCTGCCGAGTGCCTCACCCATCTGAGCATCTACCTGAGAAGTAGCACGCTTCCACAATGGATGGTCTTCCTTTCTGCCACTCATGGTCTTGCCGAAGAAATCGAAGTTTGCCTCACGGATCTCATCGGTGAGATAAGCAGAAGAACTGCCGATGACACTCCACTCCATCAATGCCTTCAAGGTCTCAGCATCCTCAGCGGCGGTAATCTTGTCGTAACCAGCCATGAATGCAGGCTGACCCACAATCATCTCCTGGATATACTCGCTCTTGATGCCCTCGCCGTTAGCCAATGCTTCGAGAGGAATGTTTGGATAATTCTCCTTAAACTGCTTCAGGCTCATCTTGTTGTAGTTAGCCTGTGGGTCACGGAGCTCGGTACGGCTCTTGGAGATAGTAGCAAGACTGGTCTCGTGGAGGAATACCTTCTGTGCCTTCTTGGCAGCATCGGCAGCAGAGAAGCCATAGAGCTGGAACATCTTTGACACGTAGGTCTTGAATGCCTCACGGATGGCTACGGTAGCAGCATCGTTGTTGAGGTAGTAATCCTTGGAACCGAGAGTCAAGCCACCCTGCATCACATTGTAGATGTTCATGGTAACATTCTTCTCGTCAGCACCGAAACCGGTACCGAAACCTACGCCCAAGCCCTGCATAGCATACTTCACCTGCAGTTTCTGGAGCTCAGCCTTGGTCTTGGCAGCAGCAATCTCGTCGAGGAGAGGCTTTACGGGAGCAATGCCCTCCTTGTTGCGGCGGTCGATATCGAGCGCCAACTTGTAGAAGTCGGAAAGCTTCTGCTCGATGGTTCCAGCCTTGTAGGTCTTCTTCTTGAGCTCATCAAGGATAGAGTTGATACGCTTGTTGCTGTTCTCAGCCAACTGATCGAAACTACCATAACGGCTGTAGGCTGCAGGCAGCGGATTGTTCTTCTGCCAGCCACCGGTAGCAAACTGATAGAAATCATCAGCAGGCTTTGCTGTCTTGTCAAGATTGCTCATGACAAGTCCCGACTTGTTCTGAGCATCAGCAGCCAAAGGCATGGCTGCGAGCATCATCATCGGAAGGATGTACTTCATTTTCATTTTCTCGTTATTTATTATTGTTTTAATTATGAATTCTTCACTTCCTCCAGCTCTTCTGAGAGCATCATCCAGTTCTCGTTTTCCTCATCCAGGCTCTTCATCAGCTCGGTATATTCGGTAACGAGTTCCATATTCGTAGCATTCTCAGGCTTCATCAGGAGGGCATCAATCTCAGCCTTGCGGGTTTCGAGTTTTTCAATCTTCGTCTCGCATTCCTTCACCGCCTTCTCAGCCTTACGAATCTTCTTCTGCTGCTCCTTGTGCTCGGCATAGCTGAGCTTGCCGGAGGATGCCTCGGAAGATTCCGCAGATGATGATGAAGAAGATGGAGAGCCGGCAGATGACATATTCTGACTTCCGACCTGATTGGCAAGTGCCTGACTGATGCTCTCGGCATTGTGGGCACGGAGATAATCGTAGATACCGCCCAGATGCTCACGTACCTTTCCACCAGCAAACTCATATACCTTATCTACCAGTCCGTCGAGGAACTCACGGTCGTGGCTCACGATAATGGCGGTGCCGTCGAATGCCTTGATGGCTTCCTTCAACACATCCTTCGACTGCATGTCGAGATGGTTGGTAGGCTCATCGAGAATCAGGAGATTCACCGGTTCGAGCAAGAGCTTGATCATCGCCAGACGACTGCGCTCTCCTCCACTCAACACCTTGACATATTTCTCGGATGTTTCGCCACCAAACATAAAGGCACCCAAGAGATCGTTCACCTTGAGGCGCATCTCGCCGGTAGCCACATTGTCGATGGTCTGGAAAATGGTAAGATTCTCATCGAGGAGCTGTGCCTGGTTCTGTGCGAAATAACCAATCTGCACGTTATGACCTATCTTGAGATTGCCCGTAAAAGGAATCTCGCCCATGATACACTTCACCAGGGTAGATTTACCCTCGCCGTTCTTACCTACGAACGCCACTTTCTCGCCACGCTTGATGGTAAGGGTCACATGGTCGAAGACGGTATGCTCGCCATAATCCTTTCTCACCTCATCGCAGATAACCGGATAATCGCCGCTACGGAGACAAGGAGGGAACTTGAGATGCATCTGCTTGGTATCCACCTCGTCCACCTCGATAGGAACGATTTTCTCCAACTGCTTGATGCGGCTCTGCACCTGCACTGCCTTGGTTGGCTTATAGCGGAATCGCTCGATGAAATCCTTGATATCGGCTATTTCCTTCTGCTGGTTTTCGTAAGCGCGGAGCTGCTGCTCACGGCGCTCGGCACGAAGTACCACATACTCATCGTATTTCACCTTGTAATCCTCTACCCTGCCACAGGTAATCTCCAGGGTGCGGTTGGTTACATTATTGATAAAGGCACGGTCGTGACTTACCAGCACCACCGCCTTGGCACTCTGCGCCAGGAACTGCTCCAGCCACTGGATACTCTCGATATCAAGATGGTTGGTAGGCTCATCGAGGAGAAGTACATCAGGCTTCTGGAGCAGGATCTTTGCCAACTCGATACGCATACGCCATCCACCGGAGAACTCTCGGGTAGGACGGTCGAAGTCTTCACGGGTGAAACCCAGACCGCTCAGCGTGCGCTCTATCTCAGCCTCGTAGTTTTCACCACCCATCATCATATAGCGATCATGTTCCTGGGTGAATTTCTCCACGAGCTGGGCATAGCTCTCGCTCTCGTAGTCGGTGCGGTCGGCCATTTCCTGCTGCATCTTGTCGAGGCGCGCCTTCATCTCGGTATTGTGGGCGAAAGCCTTTCGGGTTTCCTGCTTCACGGTGGTATCATCCTGCAGTTTCATCACCTGAGGCAGGTAGCCGATGGTGGTTTCGTTTGGGATAGCCACCACGCCGGAGGTTGGCTTCTGCAAGCCACAGAGAATCTTCAGCATCGTAGATTTGCCGGCACCGTTCTTACCTACCAGGGCAATGCGGTCGCGGTCGTTGATTACGAAGCTTACATCATTGAAAAGTGGCTTTACGCCAAACTCTACTTTCAGTCCTTCTACTGAAATCATCTATTTGTTTTTTTATATTATTGAAGCTTTTGCCCTTTCAGGGCGACATTACATTTTCATTTAATACCCAGGGTGTTACCCTGGGCTAGGGGCTTTTGCCCTTTCAGGGCGTATTGATGCAAACACGATACATCAAGAATAACTTTTAAATCAAGTTACGGGATGAGTAGGGAGGAATCTCCATAGCTCAGGAAGCGGAAATCATGAGAGAGGGCATAATCATATACCTTCTTCCAATCACCATGCAGGAAGGCACTCACCAGGAGAAGCAGGGTGCTCTGAGGCTGATGGAAATTGGTTACCAGCATCTTCACAATCTTATAGGTATAACCTGGAGCGATGATAATCTGCGTGCTGGAGTGAAGGGCTTCCAATCCGTTGCGGTCGAGATAATCGACGATTGCCTGGATAGCCTGCACCGGAGTGATGTCATCCACCAGATTGCCATCTGCCGACAGCTCGTATGGATCCCACTGTTTTACATGCAGGTCCTCTTCGCTTGCCTCAGGATGCTTGATGAGATGCACGCCCATATAGTAGAGACTCTCGATGGTGCGCACACTGGTGGTTCCCACGGCGATGACCTGGCACTCGTGCTTGATGAGCTTCTCCAGACTGCGACGATGAACCACGATATATTCGGTATGCATCTGATGACCTTCTATCTCAAGACTCTTCACCGGCTTGAAGGTTCCCGCTCCTACATGAAGGGTTACCTCTTCACGGTCGATGCCATGCGCATCCAGGTCCTGGAGCACCGCATCGGTGAAATGCAGACCGGCTGTTGGGGCAGCCACGCTACCCTTGATCTTGGAATATACGGTCTGATAAGTGGTCTTGTCGCTTTCTTCGGTCTTGCGGTTCAGATATGGAGGGATAGGCAACTCTCCCACTGCTTCGAGAATCTCGGCAAAGGAAACATGCTCGTTGTCCCAGTCGAAATCCACCCAGTAGTTGGTGCCGCCACCTTTAGCCACCATTTCAGCCGCCTCTGTGCTGAGCGCATCTCCACGGCGCATGGTAGCAGAGAGGGTAAGCTGATGACCCTTGATTTCGAAGTCTCGCTTCAGGCTTCCCTCTTTCCATTTCTTCAGGTTACCAATCATACAGAGCCATGAGCAGTGACCCGATGTCTGGAACATCAGCTCATAGTCGGTAGGTGCAGCGGGCTCCATCAGGAACACCTCGATGAGTGCTCCCGTCTCCTTGCGGAAATGCATGCGCGCCTGGATTACCTTGGTATTATTGAATACCATCATGGCACCCTTTGGCAGATAGTCGGGAAGATGGAAGAACACATCGTCGCTTACCTCACCATGCTTATAGACCAGCAGTTTACTGTGGTCGCGCTGTGAGATAGGAAACTTGGCGATGCGCTCATCTGGCAAATCGTAATTATAATCACTTATCTTAATATGTTTTGTATCCATTATTTTACTTTGAACTTTGAGCTTTGAACTTTGAACTTTATGATTTGCCTTTTTTCAGAAAAGGCTATTATACTACTATAATCCCATCATCAGAACGACGGCACGCAGGATGACATATACGAGGGTGAGCATCAGAACGGTCATAATCATATCGATGTCATCGCAATCATATCCCGTACTGGTATATTGATTCGAAACATACTTGATTTCCGGTGACATACGCCGGTACATACGATGGAAGAAAAGATATACCAGCGTACCAACCACCATGCCCAGCAGCATGCCGCAAACGATGTCCAGCGGATAATGAACGCCGAGATAGAGGCGGGTCCAGCAGTTCACCAGCGACCATGCCACCAGGGTGAAGGTGAGCATCCTGCTCCTTACAAGCAGCGAGAAGAACACGGCAATCGCCATGGTGTTGGCTGCATGCGCCGAACAGAAACTGTAGTCCTTCAGACGAAGATTATCCACTACCTGTACGGAATATTTTACCAGCGGATCGTTGGAAGGTCGCCATCTTGCCGCAAGCGGTTTGATGATTCCCTCAGCAATGCCATCGGCAAAAAGGATGCACAGGAATGCGCAGCCTACAATAAGACCAATCTGCCCGATTGTCTCATTATTGCGCATCACGATGATAAAGAGTACAAGATAGAGCGGTATCCAGGTGAAACCCGAAGTAAGTGCCATCACCAACTGGTCGAGAATCACATTGTTACTGCCGTTGAACCACTGCAGTATCTGAAAGTCAATATCCTGTATCGAACTAAAATCCATTTACTTATTGTTTTATATTTAATGTTGAATGTAGAATGATATCAGTGTCTGACGCTCCATCCACTTCATTCTCCTAGATTTCCTCGAGATGCTTGGTCTCAATCCATCCTTCTCTTCCATCGCCTACGCGGATGCCACGCCAGTCGGTCATACCCTTGTCGATGATATCTACACGGGTACCCTCGTGGAGAACAAACTGATCGGTACTGGTCTTGGCAGGCGTCTTCTTGATGTTCACGGAAGGTGAGATGATGATGGCACCCTTGCGGTTGTCGAGCGCCTGCTTCTGCTGATAGGCAAAGAGATTGCTCAGCAGGAAGACGAGGAAGAAGCCGATACCGCCAAAGAAGCCGATCTTGCGCATCAGAATGTGCGGACCGAAGAGATAGAGCAGCACGAGCAGCAGCGCCATGATGATGGAGATGATGCCAGTCTTCGCCCAGTTATCTACACTCGTAAAGTTGACCAGCGCCTTATACCAGGTAACAAAAAACATTTCGCTTACCGGGGTAATCTTGTCGATAGTCTTGCTGCGTGCAAACTGGAGATTGAAGTTGATGTCCTCATCTCCAGGCGAGAGCAGGCGGGCACGCTCATAGTTGAGCACCGCCTTGGTGATATTGTCTGTACGATAGTAGGCATTGCCGAGATTGTAGAAAATCTCGGCAGAGGCACCATTCTTGAGCAGCTCTTCGTAGTCGCGGATAGCCTGCTGGTAGTTGCCCTTCTGGTATTCGGTATCGGCATTGTTCTTGGTGATTGCCGATACCGGAGAAGCGCCGAAGCCCAGCATCGCGAGGAGCAGCCATACGAAAGAATATCCGGCAGGATGCTTCTTGGCGTTCTTGCGAGTCGCATTGATTGCATTTTCTATTTCCATAATCGCTGTCATTGCCGATTCGAAGGTACGGTTCATATTGCCGGCAGGATCGCCTGGAGCATAACGCTCGAACTCGCACTCATCGAGAGCGGAAGTAAACTTCTGTATTGTAACATCGTCCACATCGTGGGCGATGAGTTTCTCACGGATATTCTCACGAGAGAGCTGCTCTACCGGCATGTTCAGCTTGTAGCTCATATATCCCCAGAGGGCACGCATCACCTCATCATAGAACTCGCCCTGCTTGCCCTGCAGCATCAGCTTGTTGGCCATGCGCAGACGCTTGGTGGCTATCTTGCCCGCCTTGTTGGAGCGCTTCTTCACGATGTCGGCATTCTCGATGGCTCTGCGGTGGAATACCACCAGCAGCACGAAGAAGGCGATGAGCGGAATGAGCAGACTGGTCCAGTAGCCGAAGCTTCCGAAGAACATATCATCTGCCTGATGCTGTGAGGTCTTGCCCAACTTGATGGTATGGATATCCTTGTCCTTGCTGGTATAGTCAGCCGACTCGGAGGTGGATCCATCTCCCTTCTCCACGTTCAGAGTGAAAGGTTGGGTCTTGATGGTCCTATACGCATTCTTGCTGGTATCATAATAGGTGAACTCCACGGCTGGAATGGTATAGCTGCCCTGATTGCGAGGAACAGCCAGGAAATCGTAGATCATATTACCCTCCACTCCATTGGCAGTGAGTCGGGTCTTATCTGTTACCTTGGCATCATACTTGTCGAAATCCTTCGGGAAATTCACTACTGGCTGCTTCAGTAACTTGAGGTTTCCGATACCTCCCACAATCACACGGAGCGTGATCGGTTCGCCTGCCTTGATTTCCTTCTTGTCAAGACAAGCAGAGATATTGAACTTACCTACTCCACCCGAGAAGTTGGCAGGGCGCTGAGGCAACGGATCCACCTGCAGGGTGATACCCGGAGCCTTGATGTCCTTCTTTACCTCTACATATCCGGATCCGCCATTGAAGAAGGCCTCCATAGGATCGACATTGCGGTTCTGCTGTACCACGATGCCCTTGAAGGTGATGGAAGGAATCTCCAGCTTACCGGTCATCTGAGGATACATCACATACTGGCTCCAGGTAACGCACTTGTAAGGGCGGCCGTTCACCATTTCGGTATGGAAGGTCTTCTGCTGTGGCAGAGGTACTTCCTGGTTGTGGAATCCCTTCAGGTCTGGCATCTTGCCTTCCAGCTGGGTGAGTTCCACCTGTGTATATACCTTGTAAGTAAGCAGGATAGGTTCCTGCTCGTGTACTCTCTTCTTGTTGGCAGACACCTTGATGAAGAGATCGCTGCCTGAGATAGCAGAGCCAGCGGTACGCATACGAGGTTGGTCGTAGCTATCCTGTCCGTGCATGCTAGGAGCGCCGTTGGTACGCTGAGCGTGACCCGACACCGTAATCTTCACGGCGCGAGAAGCCAGGTTCCTACCATCCACGATGGCGTGGGAAGAACCAATATTGAAGGTACCATTCTTTGCCGCATAAAGGGTGTAGGTGATGGTTACAGATGAAGAGGACGAGGTATGTCCGTTGATCATCTGATAACTGGATTGCGAGGATGTGTAAGGGCCTGCGATGACTTCGAGTCCATCCTGCACCGCACCCATTCTGAATTCCTCTACATCACGGGTGTTGATGGTATAGGCGACACGGAAGTTTTCTCCAGCCGCTACGTGCGATGGAGCCGACACGGAGATATGCTGGGCCACCGCATGCACCTGGTAGCCTAGCAAGCATATCAGCAATATCAAATACCAACCTATTCTTTTCATATCGTATCTTAAATAATAGCTAAATATTATATGTAAACCGTATTTTTATCTCATCTAATCTTTTACCAATTCTTGTCGTAAGCCTTTCTGCGTGGCTGGCTCATCGCCTTCTGCAACTTGCGCTTGGTGGCTTGCTCCTGCTGAACGGCGGCATTCAGGAGCTGCTCGGCATTCTCGCGGCTCATCTTGTCCTGGTTCGGCTGGTTTTGGTTCTGATTATTCTTGTTATTCTTATTCTTGTTCTTGTCGTTTTTGTTCTTATCGTCGTTTTTATCCTTGTTGTCTTTGTTCTTGTCCTTATTCTGATCTTTCTTGTTCTTGTCCTTGTTCTTATCCTTGTTGTTCTTATCCTTGTTTTGCGGATTGTTCTTGAGCAACTTTTTGCAGAGGGCAAGATTATAACGGGTCTCATTGTCCTGTGGATTGCATCTCAGCGCCATCTTGTAGTATTCGATGGCCTGGGCATATTCACGGTGGTTCTGCATGATGACACCCATATTGTGACAGCTGGCAGCACGGCGGAGGCGGTTGGTTTCCAACTGGGCAGCATTGGTAAACTGCTGTATCGCCATAGAGTCTTTCTGCTGCGCCATGAGGGCACAACCGAGATTGTATATCGCCTGAGGGTTCTTCTGATTCTTGGAGATAGCCTTGCGATATTGGGTTTCTGCCACTGCCCATTTTTGGGATTTGAAGGCACGATTGCCCTGACGGATCAGGTTACGATCAGTCTGGGCTCCGGCTTGTGCCGTAGCCACCAGCAGCATTGCCAGAGTTACTATTATATAATGTATATACTTCATTTTTACATCTATATTTTAAAGCTTTTGCCTGCTTTATTTCGGCAGCTTCAAAGAATCCCTTTTGAAGAACTTGATGTTTCTGAGCAGCGGATTCTTTACTTCCATCATGCAGACCTCGATGATGAGCAGGAGGATGATGAGAATGCCCACTGCCTGAAACTGTTCATCGTAGGCACTGTATATCACGCTGGTCATATCTCCCTTCTGCAACTTGGTAAGGTCATCATTCAATGCCTTTTCTGCATCACTTGTATTATCCACATGGATATACTGACCCTTGCCAGCCTGCGCCAGTTCGCGGCACATCTGCTCGTTGAGGGCAGTCATCACGGTATTGCCTGCGTGATCCTTCAGATAAGAGCCATCACCCATCGGGATAGGAGCACCCTTGGTATTACCAATACCGAGGATAAACACATTGATGCCCTTCTTCTGGGCAATCTCGGCTGCCTCCTTGGCACCATCCTCATGGTTCTCACCATCGGTAATCACGATGATGGCTCTACCCACATTGTCCTGCTGGGTAAAACTCTTGGTGGCAAGCGAGATGGCATCGCCGATATTGGTACCCTGAGTCTGGATCAGCCCCGGTGTGATATTCTGCAGGAACATCTTTGCCGATACATAATCGCTGGTGATAGGCAACTGCACGAAGGCATCGCCTGCAAAGACGATCAGTCCGATCTTGTCGTTGCTGAAGTTATCTACCAGATTCTCTATCAGCATCTTGCTCTTGTCGAGACGGGAAGGAGCCACATCCTCGGCAAGCATGGAATTGGAGATATCGAGACAGATCATCGTCTCGATGCCATTACGCTTGTCGTGAGAAATCTTGCTTCCCATCTGAGGGCGAGCCACCATCACGATGACAAGTGCCAAGGCTGCAAGCATCAGCACAAACTTCACCGTAGGACGGTATTTGGATATGTCGGGCATCAACTGCTTGAGCAGTTCCGGATCGCCCAATCTTTTCAGCTTAGCCTTTCGCCTTCTCCAGCCTACCAGACGAACCAGTATGAGCACCGGTATCAGCCAGAGCAGCCAGAGAAACGTAGGATCTTCAAATCTTAACATATTTATATGATGTTATAATCTATTTTGTCTAAACTCCTCTTTCATCAAGGAATTCTTCTGAACCAAGTGAGGCGGAGCAATATCTCCAGGAGCAGTACCAGGAGTGCCCCCAGGGCAAAAGGCTGATAGGCCTCATAACGCTTGGCAAAATGCTTCACATTAAACTTAGACTTCTCCAACTTGTCGATGTCCTTGTAGATTTTCTTCAACTCGGCTGTACTCGTAGCACGATAGAAGTTTCCATCGGTGGTCTGAGCGATGTCGCGCAGCGTCGGGGTATCGATTTCCACCGGGATATTGACATACTGTACGCCTCCTGCCACAGGCATCGGATAAGGCGCCACCTTGTTGGTTCCCACTCCGATGGTATAGACTCTGATGCCGTAGCTCTTGGCTATCTCGGCAGCGGTCATAGGCGAGATGTCACCCATGTTGTTACTACCGTCGGTAAGCAAGATTACCACCTTGCTCTTTGCCTTGGAATCCTTGAGTCGGGTCACGGCGTTGGCAAGTCCCATACCCACAGCGGTACCGTCGTCGATGAGTCCGCGAGCCGCAATATCGGTGCGGGTGTCATGCAGGAGTCTGAGCAGACTGGCATGATCGGTGGTCATCGGACATTGCGTGAAAGCCTCGCCGGCAAAGATGGTGAGTCCGATATTGTCGGTAGGACGGCCGGAGATAAACTCAGTGGCAACATCCTTCGCCGCCTCCATACGGTTTGGCTTCAGGTCCTCAGCAAGCATAGAGGTTGATACGTCCATGGCAAGCATGATATCGATACCTTCTACGGTCTTGTTGTCCCAGGAATAGTGGGTCTGCGGACGGGCCATGGCGATGACGATGAGCACGAAGCAGATGCATCTCAGCACCATCGGCAGATGGATGAGTCTGACGCGCATGCTCTTGGGAGCATACTGATAGATGCGTGTATCACTCATGCGCATCGTAGGCTCGCTCTTCTTCCTGCCCAGGAAATACCATAATATATAAGGTATCAGCAGCAGGAGCAGCAGAAAATATGCTTTACTTGCAAATTCCATTTCTTAATTTCTTTTTATTGTTTACATCACCAGCTCTGGATTTCCGAGCCTGATGACATTTACATCACGAGCATCGCTACCTGATAAACGACGTAGCCGAAGATGGCAACTACGCTGATGCCGCCCACCCAGAGCAGGGTCTTGATGAGTCGGCGCTGCTGCTGCGACTTCTGGTCTTCGGTACTGAGCGTTGGAACGATCTTCTCCTCCTTAGGCTGCTCATCGGTCTTCGTCTGGTCGATGAAGTTGATGGCATTCACCAGGTTGGCATCGTTCTCGTTCATCGGAATCTCGTACTTGGCAAACTTCACCAGGTCGGCGGTGGAGAAGAGCATTCTCAGCTCGTCTATCATCTTCTGGTCGCCCGAAGCACGCAGGTGCTCGATGATTTCTCCACTGGTCATTTCCATTGCATTGAATCCGAAGCGGCTCACGATATAGGCACGCAGCGTATTGGTCAACTGGGTGTAGTACTCTTTCTGAGTCTCCTGGCTGGCACTGGTATGATGATGCTTGATGTCATTGATTTCACGCAGCGCCTTCTCATGGGCAGGCACCCTCTTCACGATGCGGATGCGGGCGATGATAGGCTTGTTCTTCTTCAGACGATTGCGGAGATAAATCATTGCACCACAGATGATAATCATCAGCAGGCTCAACCAGAAGGCGAAGCTCCACTCACTCCACTCGAAAGGATTATCCTGTACACCCTTTGCCGGATAGAACTGGTTAGGATGCACCGTATCTACCGGAACGGTGAGCACCTTCAGCGCCAACGGATTTCCGTGATAGCTCTTGCCGTCGATCTTCACATCGAGTGCAGGAACCACATACACCTTCTCATCGAAAGAGGTAAGCGTATAGTCGCGGCTCACCTGGATGCGGTCATCACCCATCTGCATCGTGTCGCCCTTGCTCTGCTCCACCACCTCTACACCAGGTACAATCTGGTCCTGAGGCTTGAAGGATGGCAGCACGATCCTGGCACCCTTCCGGGCTGTAGCCTTGAGGTGCAGGATGGTCTGCTGTCCGATAAGCAGCTGCAGGGAATCCATGCGCTGCTCCACGGTCTGACCGCAAGCCAGCGTAGAGCAACCCATCAGCGCCATCGTCAATATGATATTCTTTATTTTCATGTTATCTTACTTTAGCCTCTCTGTTTGAACAGCATCAGGAGCGCCTTCGAGAAGTCCTCGTTGGTGGCTACCGAAGTCCAATCTACCTTGCTCTTGGCAAAGAGCTGTCGCAGATTCTCCTGCTGTCGCAACCAGTTTTGGGTGTGAGCCACTCTCAATTTCTTAGAACTGGTATCGATATACATCTCGTGTCCCGTCTCGGCATCCATCACCTTGAGCAGTCCCACGTCGGGCAGCTGCTTGGCACGCGGATCATACACCTGTATTCCCACCACATCGTGCTTCTGGTTGGCTATCTGCAGCTGGTGCTGATAGTCCTTGCTATCGTAGAAGTCGCTGATGACGAAAGCCGTGCAATGGCGTTTCATCACCCTCGTGAAGTATTCCAGGGCACATCCGATATCGGTACGCTGACTCTCGGGATGAAAGTCGAGCATCTCACGAATGATGTAGAGGATATGCTTGCGTCCCTTCTTGGGAGGGATATATTTCTCTATTCTGTCGGAAAAGAAGATGACACCTATCTTGTCGTTGTTCTGGATGGCACTGAAGGCAAGGGTTGCAGCTATCTCGGTAGCCAGGTCGCGCTTCATCTGGCGCATGGTACCGAAATCGAGCGAACCGCTCACATCCACCATCAGCATCACGGTAAGCTCTCGCTCTTCTTCAAAGACCTTGACGAAAGGGCGATGGAAGCGAGCCGTCACATTCCAGTCGATGTCTCTCACGTCGTCGCCATACTGATATTCGCGCACCTCGGCAAAGGCCATTCCCCTACCCTTGAAGGCTGAATGATACTGGCCGGCGAAGATGTTCTGGCTCAATCCGCGAGTCTTGATCTCGATCTTCCGAACTTTCTTTAAAATATCTTGTGTATCCAACTT